>OIZL01000032.1_pt1 | contig 124399 bp, 119 predicted proteins | sample 1588541 | NCBI WGS metagenome assembly OIZL01 (sample SAMN03283285) | human gut metagenome | biome: human-associated habitat; material: feces | host: Homo sapiens | place: Peru | collected 2012 | reverse complement strand
AATGCGAGAGGCGAAACCCGAAAAAACTCAAAAAAGTGGCGTTCAGCCACTTTTTCGACACTCTCCATTACTTTTTGTTTCTCAGATTGGGGCCGGGGTCGCCCTGCTTCCAATGCCTCCGGCAAAGGCTGACGTATTTGTCGTCTGCGCCGAGCACCACCTGCTCGCCCTGCTTGGTTATGCCTCCCTTGCCGTCAAGGCGGGCATTGCATATCGCCTTGCGGCCGCACCAGCAAATCGTCTTTACCTCCTCTATGCTGTCCGCCCAGGCGAGCAGCCACTTGCTGCCTTCAAAAAGCTCTCCCCTGAAATCGGCCCTTAAGCCGTAGCAGATTACCGGCACGTTGTAATCGTCAACTATATCCGTAAGCAGCTCCACCTCTTTTTTGCTCAAAAACTGGGCTTCATCAACTATTATGCAGTCGTAATCCCTGCGCTTCACGGCTTCCATATCCAGCTCGTCAAACAGGGTGCATTCGTCCATAACTCCGCTTCTGCTCTTCATTATATGCAAGCCGTCCCTCGTGTCGGTCCTCGGCTTTACAAGAATTGCGCGCTGGCCCTGCTCGCCGTAGTTATATTTTACCATTATAGCGTTGGCGGTCTTGCTGGAGCTCATCGCCCCGTATCTGAAATACAGCTTTGCCATTTCGTTTCCCCTTCGGATTTGATATGCTACATTATATCAAACCCGCCAGAATATATAAAGCCGCAAAAACTGTTTATGTTATGACAAAGGTATGATAGAATATAAAAAAACATTTCAGGAGGTTATTTATGGCTATAAATATATATCAGGTTCAAAGCCCGCTTTCGCAGGTCACGCGCGACCATACGGACGCTTATCTTAAGACCGTTGGCGACGCCCTCGGCGAAGAGCTTAAAAGGGTAGAGCTTGACGAGTTTGAAAAGTCGCCGTTCGGGCTGGTATTTGTGGCCTCCGGCGGAAGCGAGGGCATATTCAAGGCCGGCTATGAGCATTTTTCCGAAAAGCCATGCTACATACTTACCAGCGGCGAAAGCAACTCGCTTGCCGCCAGCATGGAGATACTTTCATTTTTGCAGGAACGCGGCAAGCGCGGCGAGATAATACACGGCAGCGTTGCCGACGTTGCAAGGCGCATAAGGGCGCTTGAAAAGGCATACCGCGCACTTGGCAGGCTTAAGGGAATGAGAATGGGTACGATAGGCGCGCCCTCTGACTGGCTGATAGCGAGCGATACCGACGGCAGGGCTTACGGTGAAAAGATAGGCCTTACTCTTGTGCCGGTGCCTATAGAGGAGCTTATAAGCGAAGCCAACGGAGGCGGCTACGAGCCGAACGAATATACCGAAAAGCTCATGGCCCTGGGCTACGACAAGGAGGAGATGCGCAAGAGCTTCAACGTGTACGGCGCGCTAAAGCGCATAATAAAAAAGTATGATCTTAATGCGGTAACGGTGCGCTGCTTCGACCTGCTGGACACCGTTTGTTCTACCGGCTGTCTCGGCCTCGCCATACTCAATGCGGAGGGCATATATGCCGGCTGCGAAGGCGATATACCGTCAGCCGTATCCATGGCGATACTCGGCGCGGTATCCGGCGAGCCCGTGTTCCTGTGCAATCCGAGCAGGATTGACACCGCCGCCGGGGAGATGATACTTGCCCACTGCACGCTGCCCGTAAATATGCCCAAGAGCATGAAGCTTATGACCCATTATGAATCAAACAGCGGCGTTGCCATAGCCGGCGAGATACAAACGGGAGCATGCACCATATTCAAGGCCGACGGCGAGCTGAGCCGCTATTTTGCAAAGAAGGCCGAGCTTGTTGAAAACCTGCATGAGACACACCTTTGCCGCACGCAGATAAAGTTTAAGCTCGACGATTTTTCATACTTCCTTAAGCACCCGATAAACAACCACCACACCGTGTGCCGCGGCGACCACGTTGACGCGCTTGAGGAGTTCTTCAACCTGATAGGCTGAGTATTAAAGTCATATATTGCCTATGCGCCGCTATCGCCTTGATAGCGGCGCTTTTTCAGCATGTGTACAGGACGTTAATATATATATAATCAATTTATGCTTCCAAAATGAAAGTTTTTTTGATAGAATAAGAAGTACCGTGCGGCGGATAGCCGCATGGCCAATAATCAAACGGAGGATTAGCACAAAATGAAGAAATTTGTTGCTCTGATTCTGGCTCTGGTTCTTGCCATAGCCGTCTTCGGCTGCGCAGCTCCCGCTGTCGATCAGCCCGAAAACACCACTCCCGTGGAGAACACGAACACTCCTGCGGATACCGCAGCCCCCGCTGACACCACCGAGCCCACCGGTGACAATAAGGCCCCCTATCGCGTAGCCATGGTCACCGACACCGGCGGAATCAACGACCAGTCCTTCAACGCGCTTGCCTGGGCAGGCCTGCAGAGGGCTGAGCAGGAGCTCGGCTGCGAGGTCAAGTACTTCGAGTCCAAGACCGATGCCGACTACGCTCCCAACCTTGAGACCGCTGTGGACGAAGGCTATGACCTCATCCTCTGCATCGGCTTCATGATGGCCGACACCCTTTCCGAGGTCGCCGCCAACTATCCCGATAAGAGCTTTGCCATCATCGACAATGGCAGCGTTGGCCCCAATGTTACCGGCGTCAACTTTGCTACCGAGCAGTGCTCCTATCTGGTAGGCGTTGCCGCCGCCACCATGACCCAGACCAACAACGTTGGCTTCGTCATCGGCATGGTAAGCCCCCTGATGAACACCTTCGGCTACGGCTACTATGCCGGCGTCCGTGACACCAATCCCGACTGCCAGATACAGTGCTACAACGCCAACAACTTTGGCGATGTTGCCGGCGGCAAGTCCGCTACCCTCAACATGTACACCAACGGCGCAGACATCGTTTACCATGCTGCCGGCGGTACCGGCCTTGGCGTTATAGAGGCCGCCAAGGAGCAGGGCAAGCTGGCTATAGGCGTTGACCAAGATCAGTCCTATCTGGCCCCCGAAGCCGTGCTGACCAGCGCCGTGAAGCGCGTTGACAACGGCGTGTTTGAGCTTTGCAAGGCCGGTGTTGAAGGCACCCTGACCGCTGGCGACGTCAATTACGACATCACCACCGGCGCTGTTGACATTGCCGAGACCGACACCCTTATGAGCGACGAGTGCAAGGCCGCCGTGGCTGCCGCCAAGGAGAAGATCCTCTCCGGCGAGATAAAGGTCCCCGCCACTGCCGAGGAATTCGATGCCCTCTACGGCGCTGACTTCTACACTCTGGACGACTGATAATCTAACAGCCAAATCCCTGCCCGCAGAGCGGGCAGGGATTTGTTATAAAAAATGCAAAGGGGAGGTGAGCCGGCTTGGAGGATAAAGGGCGCATAGATATGAATTGCCCGACTGTTGAAATGAGGAACATAGTTAAGATGTTCGGAACCTTCAAAGCCAACGACGGGATAAACCTGACCGTTCATAAGGGCGAGATACACGCCATATTGGGTGAAAACGGCGCAGGCAAATCAACGCTTATGAACATTCTGTATGGCCTGTACCACCCGACCTCGGGCCAGATACTCATAAACGGCAAAAAAGTCTCCATTTCAGGGCCAAACAAAGCCATAAAGCTTGGCATAGGCATGGTGCATCAGCACTTTATGCTGGTGCAGCCGTTCACGGTAACGGAAAACATCATTTTGGGCTTGGAGCCTATGCTGCCGCTGGGCATGGTCAACATGAAGGCTGCTCGCAAAAAGGTGAACGAGATATCCGAGCGTTACGGCCTTAACGTAAATGCCGACGCTAAAATAGAGGACATATCCGTGGGCATGCAGCAGCGTGCGGAAATACTTAAGGTGCTGTATCGCGGCGCAGATATACTTATACTTGACGAGCCCACCGCGTCGCTTACTCCTCAGGAGATTGAGGAGCTTGTTCAAATAATGCATAACCTTGCGCGCGAGGGCAAGAGCATAATACTTATAACCCACAAGCTTAAGGAGATAAAGGAGGCTGCCGATTACTGCACGATAATCAGGCAGGGCAAATATATAGACACCGTAAAGGTTGCGGACACTACGGAGCAGCAGCTCGCCTCCATGATGGTCGGCCGCAACGTGGAATTCAAGGTGGACAAGGCCGATATAGAGCGCGGAGACGTCGCGCTTGAGGTACACGACCTGCACGCCAGGGATTACAGGGATGTTGAGGTGCTGCGCGGCCTCGATCTCAAGGTCAGCAAGGGCGAGATAGTCGGCATAGCCGGTATAGACGGCAACGGCCAGACCGAGCTTGTCGAGATACTTACGGGCCTTAAAAAAGCGACCTCCGGCACCATAACCATGAACGGCCACGACGCATACAACAAAACGCCGAGGCAGCTGTTTGACATGGGCATATCCAGCATACCGGCGGACAGGCATAAGCACGGCCTTGTGCTTGATTTTTCGGTTGAGGATAATCTGCTGTTGCAAAACATAGGCGAAAAGCCCTTCTCCTCTCACGGCGTTATCAACCAGAAGGCTATAGACGAGCATGCCTCTGAGCTTATAGAAAAATATGACATACGCCCAAGAGGCTGCGAGCATGAAAACGCGGGCGATCTTTCCGGCGGCAACCAGCAGAAGGTCATAATCGCAAGAGAAGTCACGAACGACAAGGATCTGCTTATAGCCGTTAACCCCACGCGCGGGCTTGACGTTGGTGCGATTGAGTATGTACACAAGTACATAGTGGATCAGCGCAACAAGCACAAGGCCGTGCTGCTGGTAAGCTTTGAGCTTGACGAGGTTATGAGCCTTTCGGACAGGATAGACGTTATATTCGAAGGCAGGATGGTCGGCTCCGTAAAGGGCGGCGAGGCTAACGAAAAGCAGCTTGGCCTTATGATGGCAGGAGGAGGTACTGCGCATGAACAGTAAAAACAAGCTCAGCTTTGGCGAAAGGCTGCTCGAAAGCGCATTTACCTATACGCTTATTTCGATAATAATCGGCTTTATCGTGGGCGCCGTGGCGCTTGTCATCGCGGGCTACGACCCTATCGAGTCCTATGGCAAGCTGTTCGGCGTAATATTCCGCTCCACAAAGAATATGTCCTACAGCTTTATAGAATACTCCGTACCGTATATACTTACGGGTCTTTCCGTAGCATTCGCCTTCAAAACGGGCGTATTCAACATAGGCGCTGAGGGCCAGTATGTAATGGGCAGCGTTGCGGCCATGCTTGTAGGCGTGTTAGTGCAGGCTCCCGCGTATATACATATTCCGCTTTGCATAATCACGGCCCTTGTTGTGGGCGCGCTTTGGGGCGGGCTGGTAGGCTTCCTTAAGGTCAGGTTCGGCGCGCACGAGGTGCTGTGCATGATAATGTTCAACTGGATAGCCTACTATTTTTCAAACTTTATAGTAAACCTTAAATCCGTAAACGTAGGCGACGGCAAAACATGGTCAAGGCTCATACAGGATACGGCAAAGATAACCACCGCCGATTGGCTGCCCGGGCTTTCGCCGCACGCGCATTTCGGCATATTCATCGCGCTCTTCTGCGTTGTGCTCATTTACTATATAATCAACCGCACCACGCTCGGCTTCAAGCTCAAGGCCGTAGGCTTCAACCGCTCCGCCGCCGAATACGCCGGCATAAATGCAAACGGCTCCGTCATGGCCGCGCTTTCAATATCCGGCATGCTCGCCTCCCTTGCGGGCGCGTTGCAGGTGATGGGCGTAACATACAAGATAAGCCAGTTTGCAGGTCAGGAGGGTTACGGTTTCCAGGGCATAACGGTCGCCCTTATCGGCGGCACCAATCCGTTCGGCGTGCTGCTGGGAGCCGAGTTCTTCAGCGCAATGAAGTTTGGCGGTACGCGCTTTGACGCGCCAAGCGAGATAGTTGACATAATAATGGGCTGCATAGTCCTGTGCATAGCCATATCCAACCTGTTAAGGCTTGTTGTACGCAACAAAAAGAAGGGAGGTACAATATAATGGATCAGGTTTTGAAAACGCTCGGCATACTGCTCAACGCTACCTTAATGTATACTCCCCCGCTGCTGTTTGCGGCGCTTGGCTCCTGCTGCTCTGAAAAATCCGGCGTCATAAACATCGGTATTGAGGGTATGATGACCGTTGGCGCCTTCACCGGCGCTGCCGTGGGCTATTTCAGCGGCGACCCCTGGCTTGCGTTCATATGCGCGGGCCTTGCCGGGGCTTTGTTCGCGTTTATACACGGCTTTGCCTGCATAACCTGCAAGGCAGACCAGACCATATCCGGCACCGCCATCAACTTCCTTGCAAGCGGCATATCGATATACGTTTGCAGGCTGCTTTTTGCAGGCAATACCGAAACGCACCCCGTACCCAACAAGCTGCCCAGGATACTTAACAGCTTTTTCGAATGGTGCAGCGCCAACCTTTCCTGGGGAAAGGCCTTTGAGAAAAACGGCTTCCTCGACAACGTGTTTAACACATACGCCTCGGCATATATAGCGTTTTTGCTGGTGATAGTGATATGGTTCATATTCTACAAGACCCGCTTCGGCCTTAGGCTCAGGGCCGTCGGCGAACATCCTCAGGCTGCCGATACGCTTGGCGTTAACGTTACCTTGGTAAGGTACATATGCGTTACCCTTTCGGGCCTTCTCGCCGGACTTGGCGGCGCAAGCATAACGCTTGCAACGGTATCCGCCTTCCGTCCGTCAATAGTGATAGGCCAGGGCTTCATAGCCATTGCGGCCGTTATATTCGGCAAGTTTAAGCCGCAGGGTGCAATGCTCGGCTGCATACTGTTCGGCTTCTGCAACGGCCTTAAGGTGGTGGTCGGCTCAAGCGGCTCCATACCGGTCAATATAATTTCTATGATACCTTATGTCGTTACCATAATCGCGCTTATACTCTTCGTTGGCAAGGCGCATGTTCCCGCGGCAAACGGCAAACCGTACATCAAGTCAAAATGAATTAACGTTGCAAAAGGGCGGCCGCTTGGCCGCCCTCAGTCTGTCAAAAAAGTGGCTGGTCGCCACTTTTTTGAGTTTTTTCGAGTTTCGCCTCTCGCATTCGCTCCTGGGCGGCAAAAGCAGCAAAGTGCGAAAACCTTTGGGTTTTCATCCGTTCTGACGCACATGTCGTCATAGCCGGATTAAACATAATGGGCTGCGGCCCCTTATCAACCCAGGGGTTTTTTGACACTCTGACGCTTATATAACAATCTCATACACGCCGTCTATCGTTATTCCCGCCTGCTCCGCGGCCTGCACGAGCTTTGCGCGGCTTTCAACAGGCGCCCGCCAGCTCATGCCGCAGCCTGCGGTTATCTCCCTCGGCACGGGTATCAGCCTCCCCTCAAGCGAGCTTTCCGCGCACAGCTTTTCCATCGCCATTGCGGCGGTGGTAGTATGGAAGGTGATTATGAGCCAAAGCTTCTTTTCCCTCATCTTGCCATCTCCCGGACAGCATATATAGCCATATCCGTCTCCTGCTCCGTATTGAACCATGAAAAGCTGAACCTGACCGCGCCTATATCGCTCGTACCGAGCGCATTATGCATTCTCGGCGCGCAGTGTGCGCCGGGCCTTGTGGCTATGCCGTATGCTTGCGACAGCTCGTCCACCGCCGCGCCTGAGTCATAGCCCGATATGTTCAGCGCGACTATTGCGGCCCTGTCGCAGGAAAAATCGCCGTATACGCTCACGCCTTCTATATCCTTCACGCCCTCATAAAAGCGGCGCATAAGCATGCTTTCTTTATTATGAATCGCCTCAACGCCCGTTTCAAGTATGAACTCGACCGCCGCGCTAAGTCCGGCCAGGCCGTGGCCGTTAAGGGTGCCTGCTTCAAGCCTTGCAGGATACTCGCTTGGCTGCGTTTTGCTGTATGAATGCACTCCGCTGCCGCCCACCTTAAACGGCTTTATCTCTATCCCCTCAGCTATGCACATGCCGCCCGTGCCCTGCGGCCCCATAAGCCCCTTGTGGCCCGTGAAGCAGAGTACGTCTATGCCCATTCTGCGCATGTCTATAGGATAGCAGCCTGCCGTTTGCGATGCGTCAACTATAATTATTGCGCCATGCTTATGCGCGGTCTCCGCAATGCGCTTTATATCCAGTATGTTGCCCGTAAGGTTTGACGCGTGGGCGCAGACTATCGCCCTCGTGTCCGGCTGCATAAGGCTTTCAAACTCATTATAGTCAATATTGCCCCTTTTGTCCGCAGGAACGAAGCTTAGCCTTATACCGCGCTCGGCCTCCAGCTTATATAGCGGCCTGAGCACGGAGTTATGCTCAAGATCCGTTGAAACAACGTGGTCTCCGGCCTCTATAATGCCTGATATGGCTATGTTCAGCGCCTCGGTAGAATTCTGGGTAAATACCACATTGTCCGCCCTTTCGCAGCCGAAAAGCTTGGCTATATTCACCCTTGCGCCATACACCGTGCGCGCAGCGTCAAGCGCGCCTTCATGCGTGCCGCGCGAGCAGTTGCCCATGCTCTGCATGGCATGGACAACTGCGTCTATCACCTGCTGCGGCTTGTGCAGCGTTGTGGCAGCATTATCAAGGTATATCACGGCTTTATTACCTTGGCGGCCTTGGCAAGCGTTTCAACTATAACATACATATTCGTAACGCCGCCGACGGCAAGCTTATCAGTAAGGCCATAATAGTTAAGGCATGTGCCGCAGGTGAGTATCTCAACGCCCTGAGCCTCCATATTCTTCAGATCCTCAACGGATACCGAGCCTTCTGTCGTCAGCCTTGCGCCGCCGTTATAGAACAGTATCGTCCTGGGCAGCGTTTCAAGCTGCGACAGCGCAAATATGAAGCCCTTCATAAGGGTCTTGCCAAGCTCATCGGAGCCGCGGCCCATTATGTCCGTATCTATAGCCGCAACAAAGTCGCCCCGGCTGTCCGCTGCGCACCCTATCTCCACTCCGCTCATGTCAACGGGGCCTTCTATCTGCATCACTATCGAATAGAGCGAATCCGCAAGCTTTTCGCTTTTGCATTTAAGGCTTTTGCCGTTTGCAAGCCGCGTCAGGTTCTGTATGGCTATTTCGTTATCCACCTGCACCTCTAACGTGCCCGCTTCCCTGAACTCCTTGAGCGCCTTCGTGGCCTTTACCACCGGTATAGGGCACTGGTCGCCCACAGCATTGATCTTTACGTTTGCCATTTTTGTATCCTCCTGTAATTTATCTTGCGCCCATGCCGGATATTGCCGCGCCTATGGCGCCCGCATAGCGGCCGTAAGCGTCCGCCTCAACCTTTTTGCCCAGCTCTTTTGAAAGCGCTTTTATTATGTATTCGCATTCGCATAACCCTCCGGTAAGCGCCACCCTTTCCATGAGCCTTACGCGGCTGCATTGCGAGGCCACCTTTTTCACTATCGAGTCCACCACGCCAAAGGCTATGTTCTCCTTTGTCTCCCCCCTGCCTATAAGGCTTATCACCTCGGATTCCGCAAACACGGTACACATGGAGCTTATCGATACGCCGCCGCCCCTTTGCGCAAGGCTGCAAAGCTCGTCCGGCCGCAATGCAAGCGTGTTCGCCATGACCTCAAGGAATCTGCCTGTGCCTGCGGAGCATTTGTCGTTCATCATAAAATCGGTCACGGCGCCGCGCTCTATGGTTATTATTTTGGTATCCTGGCCGCCTATGTCTATAACGCTCAGTTCAGCGGCATTGTATAGGTAGCATGCGCCCTTCGCGTGGCAGGTTATCTCGGTAACAGTCTTGCCGGCATACGGCACCGATATCCTTCCGTAGCCCGTTGCGGTTATAGAGGCGTTTTCCATCATGCCCATATTTGCTTCTATATTCTGCTTTACGCTTTGGGCCGTGTCAACGCTTGACCAGCCTGTCGGCATTATTAGCTTATATGCTATTCCCCCCTTGTCCATGACAACGGCCTTTGTGCATGCGGAGCCTATGTCTATGCCTATATGTATCCTGTTTGTATCCATATCGTCAATTCAGCTTTTGTTTCATTTTTTTCGGAGGGCCGTATCCATCGCCCGACCTCCGCTCCCGATGCTATTATACAGCATGGCAGGCGCTTTTCCCAATTCGTATGTATTCAAATAACCGATGGTATGCTTATACTATCGGTCCTGCTTGTTGAAAAGGCGTCCGAATGCCGTTTGGGGCAGCCTGATTATTTATAGTTATTCAGCCTAAGCGCGTTTATCATGTGCCTTATGTGTATGCTCATGGCGTGGCTTGCGCCGTCGCCGTCTCTTTTAAGCATAAACTCCACTATAAGCGCATTATCGCTCCTTACTATATCCTTAAGCAGCTTTTGATTTGTCGAGATAAGCATAACCTCATGCACGGCGCTGTTTATTATCGGGAAAAGCCTTGTTATAAATTCGTTATGGCTTGCCGCGCCTATCATCTCATGAAACTCCTGATCGGCGTCCGGCCAGTTGCCGCCGGACCTTAAAAGCCGGTTTATCTTCTTGGCCTGCTCTTCTATCGCCTTAAGCTCGCTATCCTCCGCCCTGGCGCAGGCAAGCATTACGCACTGCGGCTCAAACATAAGCCTTATCTCATACAGATCGCTGAGCCTTACGCGCATAAACTCGGCAGAGTCTATCGAAAAATCGCCAAGTTTGGGCAGTTCCTTGGATATAAACGTACCCCTTCCCCTGCGCACATACAGCACGCCCTGCGCTATAAGCGAACGCACCGCTTCCCTCAGAGTAGCCCTGCTGACCCCAAGCAAAGAGGCAAGCTCTATCTCATTGGGCAGTTTTTCACCCGGAGCAAATTTATTTTGCACAACTATCATATCGTACAGCGTTTCCGCCGTCCGTTCGGTAAGGCTCTTTGCTTTGCCGGCAGGCATTTTTCGCTTCCTCCAGAGTAGTGTTATATATAATTATACACTGTTTGGCGTCAAAATCAAGCCAGCGCTTAAGCATGCGCTTGTTTTCAGGGGCTTTTCAGTTTGCAAAAGCTTGTCAACTGATGGTACAATGTAAACGTATAAAGCAATTAAGAAAAAAACGATTTGTGAAAGGACATGTTGAAATTAAAATGAACCTTGTAAAACGCTTCATCAGCTATTACAAGCCGCACAAAAAGCTGTTTTTTGTCGATATAGCCTGCGCGTTCATCGTTGCCGTATGCGACCTGTTTTACCCAATAATAGCAAAGAACATAACCAACGTATACGTTCCCAACAAGCAGCTTGACATGCTGCTTAAATGGGCTGCGGTGATGCTGCTTATATACCTTGTAAAGGCTGCGCTCAACTATGTTATACAGTACTGGGGCCACATAGTAGGCGTAAGGATACAGGGCGATATGCGGCGGGACATGTTCAAGCATCTTCAAAAGCTGCCCTTCTCATTTTTTGATGAGAACAAGACAGGCGCAATAATGAGCCGCATAATAAACGACCTTTTTGAGGTATCCGAGCTTGCCCATCACGGTCCGGAGGATCTGTTCATATCCAGCATAACGCTTATAGGCGCGTTTATCATGCTTGCCGGCATAAACATATATCTTGCGCTGATAGTGTTCGCCGCGCTGCCCGTAATGGTATTCTTCGCCGTTAAAACAAGAAGCGAGATGAACTCCGCATTTAAGGATGCAAGGGTTGAGGTCGGCGAGGTCAACGCCAATGTCGAAACAGCCATCGCCGGCATGCGCGTTTCGCGCTCCTACACTGCCGATGCGCATGAAAACGCCAAATTCGGCATGGCTAACGAAAGGTTCAAAAAGGCGCGCGGCCGCTCATACAGGGCTATGGCCACATTTCACAGCGGCATGAACTTTTTTAACGACATGCTGTACCTGCTCGTGCTCGTCGCAGGCGGCTTGTTCTTCTATTACGGCAAGATAGATACGGGCGACTTTCTTGCCTTCCTTCTGTATGTTGCAATATTTATGAAGCCTATAAACAGGCTCGTCAGCCTGTTTGAGCAGCTTCAGGAGGGTATGACCGGCTTCCAGAGGTTCGTTGAAATAATGGATGAGCATGAGGAGCTTGACGACGGCCTTATAGCGCCGGACGGGCTTGAAGGCAACATAGCGTTTGACGATGTATCCTTCCGCTATGTTAACAGCGACGCTGCGGACGAGGACACAAAGGTGATATCGCACCTTTCCATGAAGATTGACAAGGGCAAGACCGTTGCATTGGTAGGCCCCTCCGGCGGCGGCAAAACGACGCTTTGCAACCTTATACCAAGGTTTTATGAAATAGATTCCGGCAAGATAACCATAGACGGTATCGACATACGCGACATGACCCGCTATTCGTTAAGGAAGAACATAGGCATAGTGCAGCAGGACGTTTTTCTTTTCAACGGCACCATACGCGAAAACATTGCCTACGGCGACCTTGACGCCTCCGATAACGATATAATCGAGGCCGCAAAAAAGGCCAACATACACGATTATATAATGACGCTTGACAAGGGCTATGATACAAACGTGGGCGAAAGGGGCATAAAGCTTTCCGGCGGCCAGAAGCAGCGCATATCAATTGCGCGCGTGTTCCTGAAAAATCCATCTATACTTATACTGGACGAGGCTACAAGCGCGCTTGATAACGCAACGGAGATGCTTATACAGCAATCGCTTACCGAGCTTGCCAAGGGGCGCACATGCATAGTTGTGGCGCACAGGCTTTCCACGATAAAAAATGCGGATGAGATAATCGTGCTTACCAAGGAGGGCATAGAGGAGCGCGGCACGCATGACGAGCTTATGCGGCTCAACGGCATATATGCGGAGCTTTATCAGTATCAGTTCAGGGAATGAGCTGTAAAATAAAAACGCAGCAGGCATGGGGGGGCTTCATAGAACAGCTTTATACCGCTTAGCCCCGCAGTATGGCGCACCACCTGCGGGGCTAAGCCGCGCCGGCCAATTATAAACAAACTGTGATTATGATGACAAAGGGTCCCCATGTGCTGTATAATACCGTAAACGGCGCCATAGCGCGCTATTTGCTGAATTGGAGGCGATTGCTTTGAAATACATCAGGTTTGCGGCTGCGCTCAGTCTGGTCTCTATAATGCTTTTTGCTGCTGTGGCCTGCACGGGAGCCGAGGCTGCTGCGGAGCCGGATCCGGGGGACGTGGTCAATATACCCGAGCCTACGCATATGCAGGCTCAAACAGGCTCCATGGCTTCTGCTACGCCGGCGAACACCAATGAGCAGCCGGAGGTAACCCCTTCGGAGCCGCAGAGCCCAGAGCCTGCGCAAACGCCGGACGATGGGCTGCCCTATTATCTTTATGTTGAAAAGGGCTCCTTTACCCTTACCATATATGAAAAGGACGAGCAGGGCGAATACACAAAGGTTCTTGCGGCATACCGCATTGCGCACGGCGGCAACAAAACGCCTGCCGGAACATATACATTAGGCGGTGAAAAGGCGCGCGAGCGCTGGCACGATTTTCCTGATGGAGGCACAGTGCAGTACGCCACAAGGTACGAGGGCAGGCTGTATATACATTCTCCGCTTTATGCAACCAGCGACCCCACACAGATGTGGCCGAAGTATTATAACGGCGAAAAGGGCATAGGGCTTGAATCCACCGGCGGCTGCCTTAGAATGGTGACCGAGGCCGCAAAGTTCATATATGAAAACTGCCCCGAGGGTACAACGCTGAAAATAGTAAACGGCTCTCCCTTGGGCACCACCAGCGATGATGTCCCAAGCCGCAACGGTCTGCGCATAGACCCGACGGATTACGAAACGCTTAAGGCAAAGGGATACGCCGACTAAGCTCCATGCAGCTTTTATTCGATTCGGAGGATAACATGCAGCGTATTATCAAGGTATTGGCCGTTACGCTCATAGCCGCGATGCTATGCCCTATGGGCTGCGGCTGCTTCTTCATGCCCGAAGACGCCGATCAGCCTCCTGTTAACATAATGCGGACCCCGGCCGCAGAAACGCCCGCCCAGGCAGGCCAAACGGCTGAAGCGGAAAGCTCCCCCACTCCTGCGCCTGCGGTAAGTGTGGAACCTATGCAGACGCCCGAGCCCGTATACTATAAATCAAGGGTGAACACGCTTAATTGCCGCAGCAGCGCGGATAAGTCGAACGATTCAAACGTAGTGTGCCAGATAGGCTTTGAGGATAAGGGGATATTTTTAGGCGTTGAAGGCGAATTCACAAAGCTCAGGCTTGAGGACGGCGCCGAGGTGTATTGCTACAGCGATTATCTTGTTAGCGCGGACACGCAGCTTTATGCATACCTTACGCCAAAGACCGCGCAAAAGATAGACATGCTGACGGGCAACCCTGTTTTTGAGGCTGACGGCGTTACGCCCGTAATGGTAAAAAACGAGCTTGTGGATATGCGCCTCTACCTTCCGGACGCTGTGTATGAGCAGCTTTTTGCGACGGAGCGCAACATAACCGGCGCGCCGCTGTATACAAGGGCCGTGCCGCTGATGCAGAAGGATACGGTAAAAAAGCTTGTCAAGGCCTATAATATGTTCAAGGCGGACGGATATACGCTGAAGGTATACGATGCCTACCGGCCGCTGAGCGTGCAGAAAAAGCTGTTTGACATAGTGCAGAACAAGCACTGGATAGCGGACCCGAGCACTACCGCCAGCAACCATAACCGCGGCTGCGCGATAGACCTTTCGCTTATAATAGACGCCACGGGCGAGGAGATAGTAACTCCCACGCCCATGCATACATTTACCGAGGAATCAGCGCGCACATGCACCACCTGGAGCGACGAAGCCCGCAAAAACGTTGACTACATAACGGGGATAATGGCAAAATGCGGCTTCAATCATATAAAAAGCGAGTGGTGGCATTTTGCGGATACGGGTTCCAAGAAGTTTATGACAACAGATATTGACCTTGGCAGCCTTACCATGAAGCCGAGGCAGGAGGATAACGAATGATGAAAAAGCAGAACCGAAGCCGCATACTTATAGCCGCAATAGCGCTGTGCCTTATAATGGCGGCATGTGGAAAGGGCGAACCCGCGCCAACAGGCGGCTTTGGCGAAAAGGACCTGGGCATAGCCATAGGCGGCCAAACATATTACTTAAGGGAGGATTCCGCGGCGCTCATAAGCGCGCTTGGCGACGACTATGAGTACAGCGAGGTGGTCAGCTGCGTTTATGACGGAAAGGACAAGACCTTTGAGTACGACGGGATAACGATAGGCACGGTGCCCGTTGACGGCAAGGACCTTATCGAGGTCATAACCCTTACCAGGGATAGCTACGCAACGCTGAGAGGAGCCAGGGTGGGCGACAGCCTTGATACGGTAAAGTCGCTTTACGGCGAAAACTTTTTTGACGATGGTTATCTTACGTATTCGCTTTCGGCAGATATAGAGGATATACATTCCGAGCGCATACAGTTTGAATACAGCGGCGATACGGTGACGCGCATATTCATCTATTCGCCCAGCTACTGATAACAGCGGCATAATATGGTATTCAGCTCGCCAACATTTATATTCCTGTTCTTTCCCGCGGTGTTCCTGCTCGCGTTTTTGTTAAGGCGCAGCATAAAATGGAGCAACGCGGTGCTGCTCGTTTTCTCCCTGCTCTTTTACGCGTGGGGGGAGCCGGTTTATGTGCTTTTGATGGCGCTTACAACGCTTATATGCTATATATGTGCGCTCGGCATAAAAAAGGCCCAAAAAAGCGCCGGCGGCGATAAGCACGGGCGCTTTTTCTGCACATTGGCCGTTATTTGGGGCATAGGCACGCTTGTGATATTCAAATACACAGGCTTTTTGGTGTCAAGCTTTAACTCTGTTACGGGCTTAAGCATACCCGTGCCGGACATAGCTTTGCCCATAGGCATATCGTTTTTCACTTTTCAGGCAATAAGCTATGTGCTTGACGTCAAGCGCGGCAACGCCGAGGCCGCAACAAGCTTCCTTGACGTGCTTTTGTACATATCCCTCTTCCCGCAGCTTATAGCGGGGCCGATTGTGCGCTATCAGGACGTTGCCGAGCAGATAAGGCAAAGGCATATAACCCTCAACGATACTGCGCTTGGGCTGAGGCGCTTCTGCTTCGGCATGGCAAAAAAGGTGCTTATAGCCAACACGCTCGCCTATACTGCGGACAGGGTATATGCCCTTACGGAGGCAGAGCTTAACGCGCCAATAGCCTGGCTTGGCGCGATATGCTACCTTATGCAGATATACTTTGACTTTTCCGGTTACAGCGACATGGCGATAGGCCTTGGCCGCGCATTCGGCTTCACCTTCAGGGAAAACTTCATGTATCCTTATTGCGCCGATTCCATGCAGGATTTCTGGCGCAGGTGGCACATATCGCTTTCAACATGGTTCAAGGAATATGTTTATATACCGCTTGGCGGCAACAGGCGCGGCAGGCTGAGAACGGGCGTAAACAAGCTTACAGTCTTTCTGCTCACCGGACTTTGGCACGGCGCAAGCTGGAACTTTGCGTTGTGGGGCCTTTACCACGGGCTGTTCCTTATGCTTGAAAGCTACGGCCTGTTAAGGCCAAAACGCTGGCATAGGGCTTTAAGGCATATATACACCGTGCTTGCGGTAACGGTTGGCTTCGTGCTGTTCAGGGCGGATACCCTAAGCGGCGCATGGCTTATGATTGCAAAAATGTTCACCGGCTGGCAGTTCGCCCCGCTTTTCAACGCAAGGCTTTCGCTGCTTTTGAGCCCGATATGCATCGTGGCCCTTATAGTCTCAGTTTTTGCCTGTATGCCTGCCGCCAACAGTATAGCAAACCGATTTACCGTATATCGGCCAAAGCTTGGATATGCCGTGTATTGCGCCGCATTGCTGCTGTTTATCGCCTGCATTGCGTGCTTATCAACGGCAAGCTATAATCCGTTTATATATTTCAGGTTCTAAGGAGGGTATGCGCATGAAAAAAGGCTTTTTGCTCGGGTTTACCGCGCTGATACTTCTTATATGCCTGCTGCCGCTTGCCGCCAACATATTCGGCTACAAGGCGGCGAACAGGGAGAATCGCCCGCTTGCGCGCAAGCCTGAGCTTATAACGAGGGACGGCCTGAATCTCGATTTCCCATCCGACTTTGACGATTACTGGTCGGATCATTTCGGCTTCAGGGAGGAGCTTGTAACGGCCTTCCATTCAGCTACGCTCACGCTTTTTAACGACACGCTGAACGAAAAGGTGGTCGCCGGCAAGGAGGGCTTCTTATTCTATTCCGAAACATTAAACGATTACGCCGGCATTGACCGCATGAGCGACGATGAAATAGCAATGGCCGCCGCATCGATAAGGCTCATAATGGAATATGCCGAGTCAAAGGGCGCAAGGTTCGTCTTTTCGGCGGCGCCAAACAAAAACACGATATATCCTGAATACATGCCGGATAGAATAAAGCGCGCATACGAGCACGGCTCAAACAGGGAAAGGCTGTATGCCGCCCTTAAGGAGCAATCCGTTGATACGATAGATTTTGCGGCCCTGCTTACCGAGCATAAGGGCGACGGCTTATTATACTATCAGCAGGACACGCACTGGAACCAGCGCGGCGCGATAATAGCCTACAACGCCATAATGAAGCTTATATTAACCTCCGGCAACGATTGCTATGACGACTATGCCGCCGTAAAGCCCACGGAAAAAACGGGGTACTCCGGCGACCTGCACAATTTTGTGCTGCCTGCGGAGAGCTCAAGCCTGTCCTATCCGGACTACGGTATACCGGCTGACTATACTACCGACGCCGGCGCAAGGCCTCAGCGCGACCCAAGCTTCGGCACGACGAGCGGCGTAAACAAGGATAAGGCCTTGCTTTTGTACAGGGACTCCTTTGGCGAAGCGATAATACCGCTGCTTTCATCAAATCTTGGCAGGGCGGTGTATTCGCAGGAGTTTCCGTATAATCTTACGCTTGCGGATAATTCCAGCCAAGGCTTTGACCTTATAATGATCGAGCTGGTGGAAAGGAACATACCAAATCTTCTTTCCTCCGCGCCGTTTGTGCCGGCTGTAGAAAAGCAGCTGCCTGAAGGCGCATGCCGGGCCGGTTTTACGGCTGAGGCGAAGCAAAAAGCGGGCTACACGCAGCTATGCGGCAATGTATCCGCATATTCCGCGGCAAAGCGCATATATGTAAAAGTCGCCTGCACAGACGGCGTAGAGCGCGTATATGAGGCCTTCCCCGTAAGCGCGTCTTGTGACGGCGCAGGGCAGGCCCTGAACGCTTCTGAGATGGACTACATGCTCACCCTGCCCTATGGCATAGACGGCGAAGCGAGCGCCGTTTGGCTGGGTTAAAACCAATTTTTTGAATAAACAAGCTCCTTTGCCGAAAAACTAAGCTTGATGCAACGCCAAATGCTATCGGAAAGGAGCTTCTGTTGTATGGCTTTTATAGACCCTGTTGAAAAAGGAGAGCATGCCGGGCCGAAAAAGCGTATTCGCTATCCGGGCATGACCTCCACCGTCTCCGGCACGGAATGTACCGGCCTTATGCCCTCGCCGCCTGAGGATGACGACGAATACGAATCATATCAGGATATGCACGGCATGGGAATACCGAAAAAGAAGGATTGAGCCTATTCAGCCGCCTCGGCCTGCTGCGCCGGGGCGCTGTTTATAAGCTTGCGCTTTGTGCTTATGTACATAAAGAACAGTATCACCGTAGATATCAGCCAGCTTATGGGATACGATACGAATATGCTGGCAAGCGTGCCGTATTTTGCAAAAACGGTAGCTATCCATATTATCCTGAGCACGCACGCGCCAAACAGGCACACGAGCATTGGCGAAAACGATTTGCCCATGCCCCTTAACAAGCCTGTAAACACCTCCATGCTGCCGCATATGAAATACGTTGTGGCGATGAGCATAAGCCTTTGGCAGCCATATGCTATTACCTCAGGATCGTTGTTATATAGGCTCAAAAGCTGATTCCTGAAGAATATGGCTATCGCTCCTGTGACCGCCCACGCTATCCACACAAGTATATTGCAATACAGGCATATCGGCGCTATCCTGCCATATTTTTTTGCGCCCACGTTCTGGCTGGTAAACGTTACCGTCGCCTGAGAAAAGCTGTTTATAGCTATATAAACGAAGCCCTCAAGGTTGCTGGCGGCCGAGCAGCCGGCCATAACGAGCGAGCCGAACGAGTTTACTGAGGATTGTATTATAACGTTGGATACCGAAAACAGCGCGCTCTGTATCCCCGCGGGAAGGCCGATCTTTATCATTTCCATAAGCTTGCTGCCATGCAGCTTGAGCTTGCTCGGATAAAAACGCACGCTGCCAGACGTATGCATAAGGCAGTTCACGACAAGCACTGCGGAAAGCAACTCGCTTATAATGGTTGCATAAGCCACGCCCGCGACCCCCATGTCCAGGCATATAACCGTTATAAGATTCAGCGCCACGTTTAGCGCGCCCGATATTATAAGATAATACAGCGGCCTTTTAGTATCGCCAACGGCACGCAGTATGCCCGCGCCATAGTTATACACCATAAGCGCCGGCAGGCCGGCAAAATATATATGCAAATACCTGGCGGCAAGGTCGATAACATCCTCAGGACTGCCCATAAGCTCAAGGAACGTCCTTGCGAAGCAGACGCCGAATATGCCAAGCGCAACGCCCGATATAACGCTGAAAAGCATGGCTGTATGCACGGTATCTGATACCGCGTCATAATCGCGCGCGCCAAAATAGCGCGCCACGGTAACGTTTACGCCGAGGCTTACGCCTATGAATAAAGCTACGACCAGATTGACCAAGGAGCCTGTTGAGCCGACGGCCGCAAGCGCCTGGCTTCCGGCAAATTTTCCCGCGACCACCATATCGGCCGCATTATATAAAAACTGAAGCACGCCCATAGCTATCACGGGCAGCGAGTATTTCAGGAGCATGCTGAAAAGCGGCCCCGTAGTCATATCCATTTCATAGCTTGCGCTTTTGTTTTTCATGTTCCCCCCAAGGCGGCATGCCGCCGCAATTAGGTATTATATCACATTAGAACACCACCACAAGCAGCATCTTGAATTTTTCTTTTCCATATACCGCATGCGGATGCCCTGCCGGCATCACTATGCTTTCCCCCTCGTTAAGCTCGTAGTCCACGCCGTCTATAGTTATCCTGCCGACACCGTCAAGGCAGGTAACGAACGCGTCCCCGCCGGAGGCATGCGTGCTTATCTCTTCATCTTTATCAAAAGAAAAAAGCGTAACGCTCACGGCCCTGTTCTGCGCGAGCGTCTTGCTCACCACTTGCCCTTCCTGATAAGCTATCTGCTCTTTAAGCGTAAGCACTTCGGCTTTTTCTATGTTCTTCATTGGTCCTGGTATGGTCATTTTAGTGTTCTCCTTTTGTATAGTCTAAGCGTACCAAATAGCTCCGCTATCTTTGAGTATAGTATAGCAGAGCGGGCAGCATAAAAGAAGACGCAAACAGCGTCCGTGCTTCAAAACAGGCCTCGCCCTGCGCAGCTTTGAGCTGTTAAATCAAATCCTAATGCGCTTTTATTGTTTATATGATACAATTCTGTCTGTAATAAGGGCATATATAAGCCCTTATCGTATTTGTTTTGAGCGGGGCGCTGCCCGTTGCGGCTCAGCTTGCCGCTGCACCGCTTTACATTGCCTCCGCGGAAAGGATATTTAGGTATAATGGCTAACGGCTGCATGATAGACGCTCACATACACTCCTCTGTTTCCTTTGACAGCGACACCCCAATGCGGGACATGGCTTTGGCCTCAATTGAAAAAGGGGTTGAGGGCATATGCTTTACCGATCACTACGATGTGATAGACTCCGGCGGCAAGTTCGTGCCGGAGTACGATTGGTCGTTTGCGCATGCCGCGCATGATGAAGCCAAAAAAGCCGTTGGCGAAGGGTTTATGCTCAATTTCGGTCTTGAGCTTGGGAACGCGCCCGCCGGCTTTTCAGCTGCCGAAGGCTCGCTCAACGAGCCGGACATAGACTTTGTGCTTGGCTCCATACACAACGCAAGCGCAAGGCTTGCATATAAGGATTATTACTATGTTGACTACACGTCAGAGGAGCTTTGCTACTTTTATCTTGACGACTACTTTTCGCAGCTTGAGCAGCTTGTGGCATGGGGCAGGTTTGATAGCCTGGCGCATGTGCCGTATCCTTTAAGATACATGGTGGAGCGCGACAAGCAGCCCATAACGCTTGAAAGATATTATGAGCGCATAGATGCCATGCTGCTGCACCTTGCAAGAAACGATAAGGCTCTTGAGGTCAACACGGGCAAGACCGGCCGCATAATGCCGGAATATCCGTATCTTCTGGAGCGATTTCATGCCTTGGGCGGCAAGCTCGTAACCGTCGGCACAGATGCGCACAGCATAGCGCAGACTGGACTTGGACTTAAGGGAGCATACGAGCTGCTCAAGCAAAAAGGGTTTAGCAGTGTTGCCTGTTTTAAGCGCCGCAAGCCCGAAATGATAAGGATAGAATAGAGCGAAAGCAAGAAACGAAAAACCTCAGTTTGGTTCGCCTGAACGTTTCAATATAAACCATGCGTGGAGCTGAGGCAGGCCGCTTGCATCGTCTGTGCCATATGGATCGCCGTACAGCTCATAGGTCTTGCCATCGCGGGCCTCTATAGCCGCTACTCCGCTGTAATAGCAGAATATCATGTCGCCATCGCTTGTCTGTATTCTTGCCTTTACATAAGGCGTGGACTGTATGACCTCGGTAACCTTGCCGACTATCTTGTAGCCCTGCTTATGCGTCGGATATTGTTTTATATTATTGTAATTCATCTTGTACACGCCCTTCATGTAGGAATCCCCCTCAGGCTGATGCTCAAGATAAACAGTGGAAGCCCTTACAGCGTCACCCTTGGTGGCAGTTATAACAGCCTCGTAAACTCCAACATTGGCAGTTTTTACAGTGAAGCTGAACGTGCCGGCGTTGGAATCCTGCGTTACGGCTCCTTCAAGCTCAACGCCGGAAACGCTTATAGAGGCTCCTGTTTCCATCGTGCCGTTCACGGTCATAGTAGAGGCTGTATCAGAACGCTTAATGCTGTTATCAACAGATAATCTAACCTCTGTATTCTGAACAGTCGAAGCATCTGAATCCGCGTTTAGCGGCCTAGGCTCTATGGCAGGCTCACCGGCTGTTACTATGACAGGTGTGGTAGTTAGCACGCTGGCTTCCATATTGTCGTTTGGCTTATCCTTACCAAGCGACAGCGCCAGCACGCATGCAATGATTATCGCCGCTGCTGCGACAGCTATTATCGCGGCTGCTTTACTCTTTTTAGGTTTCTTTTCACCGGCTTTGCGTTTTTCCTCAGTCTTGCGCCGCTGCTTTTCCTCGGCTTTACGCACACGCTCCTGCTCCTTCGCCGCCTCCTCGGCCTCTCTGCGCTCTACCTCGGCGGCCTCCGCAAGCTCCCTCTCCTGCCGCTCAAGTTCCTTCTTTTGCCTTTCTATCTCAGCCTTCTTTTGCCTTAGCTCCTTAGCCGTCATGTTAGCCTTATTTGAAGCCGAACGCTCGGACGGCACACTTTCGCCCTCCCTGATAACCGCATACTGATTCGGAGCAATGTCCTGCCTGTAAGATAAAAGCGCTTCCTTGAACTGCCCGGCATTCTGAAACCTGTACTCCGGCTTGAAATCACAGGCTATGGTGCTTCTTTATTAACCGTGCGCATTCTCGGGCGGAATGAAGCAAAGGGTGGTCATTGCCATGGCGCTTGCCTGCAACCCCAAGCTGCTTATAGCGGACGAGCCCACCACCGCGCTGGACGTGACCATACAGGCGCAGGTGCTTGACCTTATGAAAAAGCTTAAGGATCAATATAACACCTCAATGATACTGATTACGCATGATCTTGGTATTGTTGCCGAAATATGCGACAACGTGGCCATAATGTATGCCGGCGAGATAGTTGAATACGGCTCGCTGAGGGATATATTCAAAGATGCGCGCCACCCATACACAAAGGGGCTTTTCGGCTGCATACCGGATATAGCGTCAAAGTCGTCCATGCTTACCCCCATACCGGGGCTTATGCCTGACCCGTCTAACCTGCCGGAGGGCTGCAACTTCTGCCCGCGCTGCACATGCGCCGAGACCCGCTGCGAGACAGTGGACGCTGTAATGAGCGAGGTAACGCCCGGTCACTTTGTTAAATGCGTAAAATGCTGCGATGCTTAAAAGGGGGAGCCGAGTGATGCACAATGAAATAATGCTTGAAACCAAAAACCTGAAAAAGTATTTTTCAACAAAATCAGGCATGCTCCATGCTGTGGACGATGTTAACATATCCATACATAAGGGCGAGACGCTGGGCGTAGTAGGCGAATCCGGCTGCGGCAAATCCACGCTCGGGCGCACTGTCATCCGCCTGCTCGATCCTACAAGCGGCCAGATAATCTTTGACGGCAAGGATATATCCGGGCTTTCAAACAGGCAGATGCGCCAGATACGCAGCAATATGCAGATTGTGTTTCAGGACCCATACGCCTCGCTTGACGGAAGAAAGAGCGTTTTTGAAAGCATAGGCGAGCCGCTGCGCATACAGAAGACGTTCGCCAAAAAGCAGGATTATATAAACAGGATATTCGAGCTTATGGAGACCGTTGGCCTTGCAGACAGATTTGCCAACTCCTATCCCCACGAGCTTGACGGCGGCCGGCGCCAGCGCGTGGGCATAGCCAGGGCAATAGCCACCAATCCTGCGTTTATGGTGCTTGACGAGCCTGTAAGCGCGCTTGACGTATCAATACAGGCGCAGATACTTAACCTGCTCATGGAGCTGCAGCGCAAGAACAACTTCACATACCTTTTCATATCTCACGACCTTAGCGTGGTGAAGCACATAAGCGACAGGATAGCTGTAATGTATCTTGGCAAAATAGTTGAGATGGCCGAAGAGGAGGAGCTTTTCGACAATCCGCTGCACCCATATACTCAGGCCCTGCTCTCCGCCGTGCCCGTGCCCAATATAGACGCGGTACGCAACCGCATAATACTTGAAGGCGACGTTACAAGCCCCATAGATCCCAAACCCGGCTGCCGCTTTGCCAGCCGCTGCCAGTCCTGCATGGGAGATTGCTGCTTAAGCGATACTCCCGAGCTTAAAGAGGTTTCAAAAGGGCATTTTGTCGCCTGCCATCTGTGTTGATTATTATTCTTGTACCCGGGCTGCCGAATGGGAGAAGATACCCTCCGGCAGCCCACCCTCCATTTGAGGCAAGCGGCGGCACTTTTTCCTTGCGTACCATGCGACGCCGGGCTGCGCAAATAAATGAACAATTTTGTCGCTTCGCGCTTGCATTATGCTGTTATATTTGCCCACATCACAGCTTATCCACACAAATATACGCCTGCTCTGGGCATGGCTGTGGATAAGTCTGAGGATAATGTGGATAACTTTTCCCCGAAAGGCTTCGGGAAAAAGCCATCGGCAATTCAATTTAGTCCAATGTGCAACATTCAAAGCCCAAATCGATGTAATTCGCTATAAAGCGCAAACGGAAGCTGCGCTCGTGGCACATTCCGCTGCCGCCATGCGGGCTAAGCTCTTCCGGCAGCACAAATCTAATGCATCTTACGGTAACATCTGCGCAGCGTCCCGAATCATGCGCGGGTATGGTGAGTATCTTTATTCCGCGCTGATACTCGTGTACCTCGCAGTCAAGCTCGCTAAGAATCGCCGCCAAAGCAACGCGCCTGTTTGGGCATACGTTCATAAGCGTAACGTCTGCCTTGAGTATGCGCCCAAGCGAGTTGAGAGAGATATAGCCTGCGTCAAATTCCAGCGTGCTTTCGCAGCCGTGCATTGTGACGCATACCGGCTCGGGACAGGGCTCCGGTATAACCACTATGCCGCATTTGATGGCTATTTCGGGCGAAGGGAAGTTAGCCAGACCCATACTGTTCCTTCCTTTCCTGCGCATGTTTTATCCGCCCAGTACAAAGTATGCGCTATGAGGCGAACATGCTATTGTTTTGTCAGCAAGGTATGAAAACCCAAAGGTTTTCGTACTTAGCGGGTTTTGCCGCCCGGGAGCGTGAGCCATAGGCGAAACCCGTGAAAACTCGAAAAAGCGGCGTTCAGCCACTTTTTCGACACTCTCATAAGATGCATTTTGCCTATTGACAAGCATGCGTGAGCAGTGATATCATATACTATACAAATTGATAATATATGCCTTATCAAGAGTGGTTGAGGGACAGGCCCTATGAAACCCGGCAACCTGCGCGGTGCGCAAGGTGCCAATTCCTGCGGCATTTGCCGAAAGATGAGCGATTATAATCCTTCGTCTCGTTTTTCGCGGGGCGTTTTGTTTTATAGCAGACAAAGCGCAAGCCTCCGCGAACAGCCACAACCGGTGGGCATAACATACGAAACGGAGGTTTTTTATTATGAATTCGACTATGAAGAGGATATTCACATCCGAATCCGTTACCGAGGGACATCCGGACAAGCTTTGCGACATATTGAGCGACAGCGTGCTGGACGCCCATATAGCGCAGGACCCGTATTCCCGCGTGGCATGCGAATGTGCCGCCACAACGGGGCTTGTGCTTGTTATGGGCGAGATAACGTCAAAGGCGCAGGTGGATATAGCGCCACTGGTAAGAAAGGCGATACACGACGTGGGCTATACGGACAACAGCCTTGGCTTTTGCGCGGACAGCTGCGCCGTGCTCGTATCGCTTGGCAAGCAGTCGAGCGATATAGCAATGGGTGTTGACAGGTCGCTTGAGGTAAAGGAGGGCATAGAGACCGATATGGCCACGGGCGCGGGCGATCAGGGCATGATGTTCGGTTATGCCACAGATGAAACAAAGGAATACATGCCCCTGCCCATATACCTTGCGCATGCGCTTACAAGAAGGCTTGCCGCATACAGGAAGGGCGGCGCCGCCTTTATAAAGCCGGACGGCAAGGCCCAGGTGAGCGTGGTATATGAAAACGACGTTCCCGTAGGCATAGATACGATAGTCGTATCCACGCAGCACAGCGAGGACATAGCTCAGGCTGCGCTTACCGAGGCCGTGAGGGCTGAGGTGATAGAAAAGGTGATACCCAAGGAGCTTTTGAGCAAGGATACCCGCATACTTGTCAACCCCACGGGGCGCTTCGTCATAGGCGGGCCGCATGGCGACAGCGGGCTTACCGGACGCAAGATAATAGTTGATACCTACGGCGGCTTTGCGCGCCACGGCGGCGGGGCCTTCTCCGGCAAGGACCCGACAAAGGTGGACAGGAGCGCCGCGTACGCCGCGCGCTACATAGCCAAGAACATAGTGGCCTCGGGCCTTGCAAGGCGCTGCGAGATACAGCTTGCTTACGCCATAGGCGTGGCGGAGCCTGTTTCGGTCAACATAGATACGTTCGGCACGGGCAAGGTAGCGGACGATAAGCTGCTCAAGGCGGTGCGCTTAAGCTTTGACCTCAGGCCGGAAGCCATAATACGCGCGCTTGACCTGAGAAGGCCCATATATCGCCGCACGGCGGCATACGGCCACTTTGGCGACCCTTCAATGCCGTGGGAGCAGCTTGACCTTGTTGATAAGCTCAGGCAGTCCGTTTGACAAAAGGCGGACCTTGCAGGCTGAACATGACCCGTTAAGGCATAAAAGCTCCTTAAACGGAGCTTTTTGCTTTAATAAATCACAAACGGCCTTTGCTTTAGCGTACCCTTCTTGCCTGCACAACGAAGCGGGAACCGTCCGGCTCGCTGGTGCAGGTGGTCAGCGTAAGCACCTGATCGGTCTGGCCTATAACTATGCTGTCCGATACGGTGGAGCTTGGCGCGGTGCGCGCATAGGCGGCCATGTCCGCCATGTATTCTTCAAATGCGGAATTGCTGGCAAAGCGTGTTTCTATATAGTTTATCCTGTGGCCGTCCACCATAGGTATAGTCGCGGCGAGGTATATCTCCCACATGGTGTCCGTACCGTCCCAGTTGAATGAAATTATCCTGTTCTCGCTGAAGAAGCTCTTTTGCTTGAAGTTCATCAGCTGATGGAACATGGTTCCGTTCTTCATGTCATGCCCATATAGTATAATGTGCTTTTGCTGGCTTTTGTCGGCATTCCTGAAATCCATGAATATTGCGCCGTGCTTGCTGCTTTCCTTAAGTATGTTATGGTTAAGATAAAACTCGTTATCCTCCGTCCTTACTACAGGGTAATCTATGCCGGTGCCGGGCACGCTCAGCCAGCCTATAACGTCGCTGTTCTTCTCCCTTGCCTCATCATATGTGAGTATGGGCAGCACGTCGCCAGGCTCCGCCACGCCGTCAAGCGAGGAGTAGTCTACAGCCTCGCCCTTTTGCTCGCTTGTTGGCGAAGGGGTGCGCGCCGGCGTAAGCACGGCGTTGCCGCCGGGCAGCGTAACCGTAACTACGGGAAGATGCTCGGCTGCATTGCCTGCGTTGCCGCTATCGGCCGTTTTAGCTGGCTTTTGGGCGGCGTTGCAGCCCAGGCAAAGCATAAGCGCAGGGATTATGGCCGCGGCCGTAAAAAGTTTTTTTATAAAATAAGCTTTCATCAAGCTTCCCCCTTAAGATCCTGTGTCCCCTTGTCAAGCGGTGGTAAGCCTGATTATAGCCTATGCAGCGGCAATTAACAAGTGCATATGGGCGCATCGGGCGCCGTCGGGGGCGCTTTTTAGGGTTTTGTACGACTATTTTCATAAATTGTTCAAAAATTGCTAATGCGCGCTTGTCTGCGTTGTGGTAAAATGTTAGTATTATTAAGATACAACTATTATTCCTGTTGGAGGGACTTCATTATATGGGCCTGTTTGAGTTTAACGACGTTGGTATAGATCTTGGCACGGCGAGCATTTTGGTATATGTGCGCGGCAAGGGCATAGTTTTAAGGGAGCCGAACGTAGTTGCGGTTGAAAAGATAACCGGACGTATATTGGCCATCGGCGAAGAAGCGCGCCGCATGCTGGGCCGCACGCCGGGCAACATAACCGCGATAAGGCCGCTTAGGGACGGCGTGATATCAAATTACGACATAACGGAAAGGCTTTTGCACCACTTCTTAAAAAAGGTGGTGGGTACGCATGTGTTCTTTAAGCCGCGCGTTGTGGTGTGCGTTCCTTCCGGCGTTACGGAGGTTGAAAAGCGCTCCGTAATAGACGCTACCGAGGAAGCCGGAGCAAGGCATACATATCTTATAGAGGAGCCTATAGCCGCCGCGATAGGCGCAGGGATAGACATTGCGGAGCCGCGAGGCAGCATGGTGCTTGATATAGGCGGCGGTACGAGCGATATAGCGCTTATATCGCTTGGCGGCGCGGTGCTTTCAACATCTATAAAGATAGCCGGCGATAAATTTGACGAGGCCATAGTGCGCTACATGCGCAAAAAGCACAACCTGCTCATAGGCGAGCGCACGGCTGAGGAGATGAAGATAAGAATAGGCTCGGCTTACCCGCGCAAGGAGCAGTTGTTTATAGACGTAAAGGGCAGGAACCTCATATCCGGACTTCCGCAGACGATAGTAGTAAGCAGCAACGAGATGATAGACGCGCTTGAGGAGCCGCTGCAGGCCATACTTGAAAGCGTGAGGAGCATGTTCGAGCGTACCCCGCCCGAGCTTGCCAGCGACATTGCGGAAAACGGCATATGCCTTACAGGCGGCGGCGCGCTGCTTTACGGCGTGGACAAGTTTATTGCGGAGCATACAAAGGTGCCGTGCTACATAGCGGAGGATCCCATATCCTGCGTAGCCATAGGCACGGGCAAGGTGCTTGAAAGCATAGACGACTTTACAAGAGGAGCCGTATACGATTACAGGCGAGGCGAGTATTATCTTGAAAGCTGATAAAGCCGACAAACAGCATAAACAATAACACAAACGCTCCCGAACACGCAGACGGGGGCGTTTGATCTGCTTTGGCGGCCCCAAGGGGCCGCCTTCTTGTGCAAATGCTTTAATAATCTTAAACATTTACATAAAAAATGAAACATTTGGCTATAATAATGAACGAATGTGAAGCTTGCCCCAAGCCTGTTGACTTAAGGCAGAAGCGGACTATAATGAAGCCGTACAAAGAAAGAGGGCCGCTGAGGCCGGAGGGCTTTGTACCGGCCACACGAGGGCTTGAAGCAAAGCATGACCCGCAAGGGCTGAAAAAAGTATAGAACGTAGATACGCAAAAGCAATGATGAAAGGAAGTAAATAATTATGTTGCCTATGATTTTCGGAGAGAACCTGTTTGACGATCTGTTTAACGACGCTTTTGAGCGCAATATGTGGGATGTGAACAAGGCGCTTTACGGCAAAAACGCCTCCCACATAATGAAGACCGATGTACACGAGACCGATAAAGGCTATGAGCTGAACATCGACCTGCCCGGCTTCGCAAAGGACGAGATAAAGGTAGAGCTGAAGGAGGGCTATCTTACCATCAGCGCCGCCAAGAGCCTTGACAAGGAAGATAGCGACAGGAATACCAAGCGTATCATTCGCCGCGAGCGCTATGCCGGCACCAGCCAGAGGACCTTCTACGTCGGCGATATAAAGCCCGAGGACGTCAGCTGCAAGTATGACGCCGGCGTGCTGACCATCGAGCTTCCTAAGTATGAAGCCAAAAAGCTGCCCAGCTCCAACTCCATAGCGATAGACTAACGATAAACTGCTTAAAGCCCGCGGTCTCCCGCGGGCTTATATATTACAGCCAATCATCGTTTTCGCTTTTGTATTGCTCTATGAGCTTGTCGGCCCGCCGAACGAAGCCGCGCATCTCGGCAAGGCTGTATATGGTAGCGCCGCTGGCCTGCGCGTGGCCGCCGCCGCCGTAGCTTTCTGCAAGCTGGTTTATGGTGACGAACCTTGACCTGAGCCTGACCCTTATGGAGCCGTCCTCATTTTCAATAAAGGCCATCCATATTATGCTGCCCTTAAGCGAATTGAGATAGGCTACCGAGTTACTGGCCTGCTCGCTGGTGAGGCCGAACCTCCTCTGCGCATCGAGGCTTATATAGATATACGCTACCCCGTTTTTTGTAAGCTTGAGCTTGTTCAGCACATAGGCATGAAACTTATGCTCGGACAGCGTATCAAGATACAGCATGGCGAAAAGCTTTTGCGTGTTTATGTTCTTATCAAGAAGCATCGCCGCGAGCCTGAGCGTCTCTCCGGTTACGGATTCGAACCTGAAGCGGCCCGAATCGGTAACCATTCCGGCGTAAATGCAGGTCGCGGCCTCCGTATCCATACAAAGCTCATCCTTGAAGGAAGCGTAAAAGTCCGCCACCATTTCGCATGCGGAGGAACGCTCCGGCTCCACCCACGATATGGCGCCGTACGGCTCGCGCTCTATGTGGTGGTCTATTACTATCATCTCTTTTGCAAGGCCGAGACGGCTGTTGGATACCCTGTCCTCGCTTCCCGTATCAATAACTATTATGAGCGCGCCGGTATAGAAGCTATCCTCGCGCTGAGCGTCCTCTTCGCCCAAAAAGGCCATATCCCGGGAATAGTCGTCGTTTATAACATATATCTCTTTTTGTGGATAGGTAAGCCGCAATATGCGCCTCAGCCCGAGCGTTGAACCCGCGGCGTCGCCGTCCGGCCGGATATGCCTGCATATTATTATGCGGTTGTATTCCTTTATTTTGTTCAGTATCTTAAGCTTTATATCCTCGTTCATATTCCCTGCAATATTCCCCGCTTGTTTTGTATTGGAGCTTTATTTCACATCTGCGCCGTTTGCCTGCTTCACAAGCTCGTCAAGGTCGCTTAGCATCAGCATGGCCGTCTCACGGTCCCTTACTGTCGCTCCGCTCGCCTTTTTGTGGCCGCCGCCGCCGTATTTTACGGCTATGGGGTTTATGTTGAGCCTGTTTGACCTAAGCTCGCACAGCACGCCCGCCTCCGTCTCCGTAAAGTTTACCCACACGCTCACGCCCTTTATGTCCGCCATGACGTTGACCATTCCCCTTGATATGGAAAACTCGTCCGCGCCGAGCTGCCGCATTTCATCAATATCGGTATAAATATAAGCTACGTTGCTGCCGGTAAACCTGATTTTAAGCGTAAACCCGGCGCGCAGCTTAATCCTTTCAAAGTCCTCCTCATAGAGCTTTGCGTATATCCTGTCTATAGAAATGCCGCTTCTCAGCAGGTATGCCGCCCTTTCAAAGGTCGCTTCGCCTGTGGTATCATATCTGAAGCGGCCGGAATCGGTAACTATTCCGGTGAAAAGCGCCGCAGCGGCCGTTTGCGAGACGCTAAGCCCAGCCTCCATAGCGAGCGCCGTGACGAGGGAGCAGCAGCTTTCAAAGGCAGGATCAACTATCTCTTCATCGGCAATTTTTTCCGAAAATATATGGTGATCCAGCCTCAGCGTGCTTTCTGCAAGCTTATATCGTGGGTCGCTTATAAGCGCAGCGGAGCCGCAGTCCAGTATAATCGCCAATGCGCCCGAATATGCGCCGTCCGGTATGTCGTCCATAACGGAATCCTCAACAAAGCCGTACCTTCCGGCAGGATCGCCAACAACGAATACCTCTTTATCGCAAAAGCTGTTTAGTATTATATGCTTAAGGCCTATCTGGCTGCCTATAGCGTCCCCGTCCGGCTTTGAGTGCCTGTGTATTATTATGCGGTTATATCGGTTTATAAGATCAAGGGCGGCTTCAAACATGGGTGTTGTTTATCCTTTTGGTTTTCTGCATATTTACCATTCAAATTATACCATTTTGTAAAGCAATAGTAAAGCTGCGGCGGGCGGCTGCAATACATCATATGCCTCCGCATATTACTGCAGGGCCTTTAGAACAAAAATGCCCATGAAAGCATCTCTCATGGGCATCATATCCATGCCGGGGATTTGGCGGGAGCGGATTCGGCGGGCTTTTCTTCCCCGGCCTCGTGGTAGGCAAGCCGCCCTTTTGGCTCCCCCGCGGGCTGTTATTGAGCTGATTTTTCAAATACTACAGTCTCGGCGTCGCCGTTCGCATAGGTTACTTCCATATAAAGCATGCCGTTTTCCGTGTAGAACTGCTTTATAGTGCCCACGACCTCCATAGCGCTTTTAATAAGCTTGTTTTCAAACGCGTATATAAACAATTCCGTTTTTACGTTCGTGTCATCCCCGTGGAAGGAAAAGTACATGCTCCCGTCGTATAGACTTTCACCGTCCAACATAAGCTCCAATTCATACCCTTCAATCGCCGCGCTCCATCGCCCGTCGGCGCTTGCCCAGTCGCCGGCAAGGACGTCCATCAACAGGGCGTTGGTATTGATCATCCCGTCTCCGTCCAGAATATGGTTGTCAACAATTTCTTTTTTCAAAATGCACCCATTAAGGATGCCTGAAAGCAAGGCGAGCATTACGATAAACAACACCATCCTTCCGCAATTCTTCATATTACGCTGCACTCCTTTTTGATAATACGCTTATAATGCTTGCGTTTTGCGAAGGGGGCATGCCCCCCTCCGCTCACCGTATAGTCATATCACACTCGGCATTATTAGTTATTATATCATAGACGAGCAGCGGATTGCCAGTGCGCTTAAAGGCTTTTGCGGAGTCGGGCCGCAGGATACGGCAGGGTGCCGAGATAGGAGCTTTTTTCTCTCAATGTAGCGGAGGCCTCTGTTATAGCTCCAGATCTCGCACTATCTCATAGTAAGCGCCATTGAAGCTGGTGAGAAGCATTATGCGATACATACCGGCGTCGGGGCCGGTGAGCAGCCCATATTCCGAACAGTCTATATACGACCCGCCTGCCAACACGGTGAAATAGGTTATCAGCCGCCCGCCCAAGACGCTATGTTCTGCGGCGGTGCAGCCCTGCCGCAAATAGGCTTGAGAAGCATCCAGCGTGATTTGTATCTGCCTATGGTTATCAGGATCGGTTGTTTCCAAACAGGACAGGGATATCTTATCCACATCTAATTGGCAGGTGCAGCCTTCCCGATTGCTTTGCTCAATTAGGGGTATGCCTTCCTTTGCCATATCCTCGCTCAATACAAAAAATGAACAACCTTTGCCGCCGCCGCTGCCATTATAAGAAGCTCTTATGCTAACGTTAAAGGAACCCGGCTTATAGGCCGTGAGGACACCATTCTTACTAATTGAGGCGATGCCCTCCTCCTCCGCGTTGCGGCCGATCAAGCACCCCAAGTATTCCGCCGGCACAGGCGCAGGGACATGTTCCTCCGCCGGACAGTTTTCCCGAATGAAGGCGCGGCTATAATCCAAATATAATTGTACAGTGGCGGGCGCGTCACCCTCCAGAACAAGGTATTGAGGATACATGCGTACCCGCTTCATATTCGCCACGCAGGTGCAGCGGGGCGTTATGGCAAGCTCCAGCTCCACAGGGGGGGCCCCTTCATGAAAGTCAATTCCATCAAGCTTGGCGGCAATATTGCTCACGTCCAGCATGCAGGTGCAGGTGATAGCCACAGCCCTTCTATAATACCGGACGCCGCCTGCGCACAGGAGCGCCAGGAAAGCGGCGGCAGCCAGGAGGATATTGCGCCGTTTGCGCGTTTGCAGGCGGTTTAAGGCGCTAATCAACGCCCCGGCGCTTTGGTATCGGTCTTTTGGCGACATGGCGGTGCAGCGGGCAATGATCCGCCCCAGTGCCCCGCCTGACGGCGAAACGCCCGGGCGAAACATCCGGCCGGTCCGCATTTCGAACATGGTAGCGCCCAGCATAAATATATCGCTTCGGCGGTCGCTCTGCCCAAACCCGTACTGCTCCGGCGAGGCATATCCTGGCGTAAGTATGATATGGGTATCTGAATCCTGCTTGCGCGCATACTCACGGGCAGCGTCAAAATCCACCAGGACGTAGCGCCCGTCTTTGCTCTTAATAATATTCGCTGGCTTAATATCACGGTGGATAATGGGCGGTTGCAAAGAATGCAGCAGCTTGAGCGCCTGCGCAATATCCAAAAAGCAATGCTGTATCTCCGCTTCGTCCAGCGTACCATAGGCCTCGAGGAATTCCCGAAGGGATTCGCCTTCTATATAGCTTTCTTCCACCTGGATAATCCCGGCGTCGGGCTCGCTGATGGATAAGATCGGCGATAGATAGGGCGTTTGTAATTTTGAAAGAGCGCGGTAAACAGGCAGCAGGGCAGCGTCCACCCGCTTGATCACCTTGGTGATTTTGCCGGCCTCGTCCCGTCTGAAGCTTACCTTTTCCTGACCCATGCTCCAGCGTAAATACTCGTCGCTTATTCGGCTCATAGCAAGGGCTCCCCTATTTCATCCAGCAATTCATTGGCCTCTATTATGCCGTATTCTTTCTCCAACGCGAATATCAACGCGCTGTCACGCCGTCGGCGGGGATCAAGGCCGGCAAACCCTCCGATCCTGAGCAGGAGCTGGGTTTCATCTACTGATAGCCGCATCCCGAAGGCGATGGACAATACGGCGTTGCGCGTGGGCTTCCTAACCCCGCTCCAAATCTTATATATATAATCTCCAAGGCAGCTTTGGGTGGCAATCTGGGCAGGGGAAATGCCCTTTTCAACGGCAAGCGACCTCAGATAAACATGCAGCGGCTTATCGAACAGCTCGTCCTTGTATTTTTCCAGATATAGATCCAGCCTTTTTGTCCCCTTGCAGTTCTTCATGAGGGTGTACGTTGTTATCTTCATGCAAATGACCCTCCACACAGCGGCTCAATATAGGTTTATTATAGCATAATATGTGCCGGATTAAATGGACAAAATGTCCGTGCCTTACGGGGCGGAGAATGCTATCCTTAGAATGAATCTATGAAAGGAAGAATCACCATGTTAAAAAAACGAATTCCCGCTTTTCTCCTTGCGGTTATGCTGATTTTGGGCGCAGCGACGGCTGCGCTGGCGGAAGGCACTGAACCGCAATTCACACCCTTTTCAAGCGATATGCTGAAGATCAATGTGCAATCCCCCAAGTCAACTAACCCCTTTATGGATAACACTGAGATTTCCGGAATAGGGGAAACTATCATGGGCGGCCCCATTACGGTGACGTTGGAGATAAATAAAGCATGGGCTAAAAAATACATTAAATACGGCGACTCCGGCGTAATCCTGATGCCCATGTTTCTCGTGCTTCCAGAGGATACGAAAGAATATGCCTATATTATGGGCGCTTCGGGCAGCAATACAGCCGGGCTACTAAACCAAATTAAAGCCGCTACTTACCAGGAAATCAAGAATCATATTCAACATGTGTTCTTGGAGGTAGCCAACATTTCCCGCGACGGCAATATAGCCATGGTGACCCCGCGCGAGATGAACAATGAAACGACCCTGTTTAAGTATAAGGATGCCGAGAATAACGAGCATTTTCATTACTACAGTATATCCATCGTACAGAAAAACAAGGGGGCAGTGCGCTTCATAGACGAAAGTATTCCATTAGAGAACCGCCTGCTATACAACACGGAGAATAACGAAAACATAAAGGATCATGCCTATGAAAATGGCGAAGTAGTCTATTATTACGATGGCAATAACGCTCCCTTAGCAGACGAATACGTGACAACAGGGCTGAAAGCGCCCGAGGGGGCGAAAAGCTGCAAGATAGGAGTAAACTCCGTAGATATTAACAAAGATGGGTATATTTCCGTAAAAACGCCCATCAGTAAGTATTTTTACGACGCAGCAATGTATGATCCTATTTCATGGTTCGATGACGGGGGTAATCTCATCCACAGCGACCGGCTGGTGGTAAAGCTCCTCCCCCGCTATCAAGGGCTTTGGATGGAATCAAATTGGGCCCCGGCGGATTCACGCCGCCTAAAGTATAGAACCGAAGAAACCGCGGGCTGGCTCCGGGGCAATATGACCCTTGAGAATGGCCGCTACCTGTTCGATATACAGGATAACTCCTGGCAAAATATGGATATGGAAGCCTTATGCGATGTCGGCGATACCAGCCGGTATTTCGAGCTGACTGCCCCAGCGGGAGCCGCCTACTTTAAGGTGCAGACCTGGACCGCTCCGTTGTACGATTCGTTTCTTGCGAAAGTAAATACGAACAGGTTTGATAAAATGGAGGCCATTCCCTTAAACGGCGACGTTACCGGCAAAGAATTTGCCATTAACAGCAGCAAGGACGGCATCCAATTCGTATTGGGCAGTCCCTTGCTGAGAAAGACGGCGCTGAAGGATAGCGGGGTCACGATATACACCGTAAACAAGCATCTTGCAGGGTACGGAAGCACGCTGGTGGTTCAGTGGTATGATAATGAAGGCCATTTGATCAAAATCAACGGCAAGGACGGCGAGTTCGTATATCTGGTGAGCAAGGATTACCCCGGCTATCAAGATGATTTTTGCAAGAAAATCGAAGTGTCTAGCGCTGGAAACACTGTACGCATCCCCCTGCATAAGGTGGACGATTTAAACCGGCATGTATTGGACATCAAATGCGATGGTGCGGGCAAAACTACCGTTAGGTTCCCCTATCCCTCGGGTATAAACCAATCCAATGCTGCGAGCGCGCAGATTGTCATCCGCCACTATGTGAATGACGATCCGGAAAAATATGATACCTACAGCATAGAAAAGGAGAATTTGACGGCGCTGCCGGAAGGGCTTCAGTTTGAAACGTATTCCTTCAGCCCCTTCGTGCTGAGCTGGAAGAAGGCAACCGACGAACCGCCGGCCGACCCCGCCCCTGCGCCAGGCTCTGGTTCAGGCATAGTAAACGGGTTGACGGTTGACGTGCAGCTGCAGGGCTCCACCGTATCCGTAGGGCAAACGGCTACGTTTACCAGCAAGGTTTCTGGCGGGATCGCTCCATATTCCTACCAATGGCAGGTTGATCGCCGCGATGGCAAGGGCTGGGTGGATATAAGCGGCGCGACGCAACCCAGCTATGTTACCTCTGTAATAGGCCTTAAAAACAACGGCTATAAATACCGCTGCCTTGTAAAGGATAGCAGGGGGATGAGCATCGTCAGCCAAACGGCTACGCTGTATGTGCTCGAAGCCTTAGAGGTGCCGCAGACCGGTGATAGGGCTCAGCTTGACGGTTATCTCCTTCTGAGCTTGTGCGGCGCTGCCATTGCCGCGGTGTGCGCCGTGGCGGGAGGAAAAAAGCGCCTCCGTAAGCAAGGCTGATGCAATGCGCAGAATGGGCGCTGGATTTGGGGGCGGGCAATACCTGCCCCCAAATTTTCTTATTCATAGAATTGTTTCAGTTATAATCAAAACAGCGGTTGTATGAATCCGCAAAGAATGATACATTATGGGCAGAAAAAAAGCACCTGTAAAGAAGCAGGCGTTGCGTATGGCGAGCGATGCGGCAGTTAGAGCATCAAAAAATAATAAAAAGCATCAACCCTTTTTACCAATGGTACACTATGATTATAACGAATGAGGAGAAAAAGCGCATGAAGCGTCATGCCCGGTTTTTATTGGCGGCATTTTGTTTGCTGCTCATGTGTTCATGCGGCGAACCAAATATATTGCAGAGGGAGGCTTTACAATCGCATGGCGGCGCGGCTGACGAAGCCGGCCCGGCTTCTGATGCCGAGTACAATAATTCCGTTGCAGAGCAAGAGCTGCCCGGGCAAAAGCCTGCCGAGCCGCCTTCTGCTGCGGTAAGCATCATCAAAGATGATGTCGATATCGACGGCGACGGAATCGCCGACAGCGTGCATGCATACTCTACGGGCCTGTTTGAACTTCCGTTTTATGTGGATATTTCATTGAGCGCGGATAATAAAACATACCATGCGTCGCTCAATACAGACTGCCTTGATACGGGCAATAAATTGCGCATTGCCGATGTTACGGGCGACGGCGTGCCGGAGATAGTTTTTTCTGACCTTGGTGGGGCAAGCACCAGAGGTGAGATTTCGGCGGTCGCGCTTGAGATGAGCGGCAACGGCGTCAAATGAATGGACGTTTTTAGGGACGGCTTTTTTCGCAAGGAAAGCGTCAACTTCATTTCAAACGAGGTGGAAGCCGACTTTACGGCTCCAAAGCTTTTGTACAGCATAAAGAGCTATCCCTCAGGCAGGGAATACGAAATAGACCTGAGCGACGCGGCTAAGCTGCTTTTGGAGCATAATGAAGGTTGCTATTCAAACGTATTCTTTTCATTCGTGACGTTGGCGGGCGACGTTGTGGAGCTTGGCGGCGGCAAATACGGAATACAGGTCAAAACAGTAATCGAGGCAGACGCAGAGAAAGCGGATGATGGCGATACGGACTTCCTGAGCAGGTATTATTTATATTCCACATTAGAGTATGCGGATGGAGAGTGGCTTGTGGTGGATGAATACATGCAGCGCGAGGATTATTAGTTATCCATATAGGATATGGCTGTTTCAGGAACAGTACAGGCCGCTGTTTTTTCGTCCAAGCATGCCCCTTTTGCTTCTCCCTTCGCGCCGCGAACGCGCTCTGGAAACGAAAAAGCTCAGACAACGTCTGGGCTTTTAGGCGATATATCTAAATCGATACATCATGTTGTGCTGTTTTAACGAAATAGATATTTTGGATTTTCACTGAAAAGTCAAAAAATAGCCAGTTCGGGAATTAAGGAAAAAACGCGCGCCGCTCATGGTAGTGCAAGCTGTGACTCTATATCTCATTCTCATATTAGTTCTAACGTTAGTTGTCGGATGCCAATTCGTATTCCAAATATAGTCGAGGATGTCCGCGAGTTAAGGTGTCAGATTACACCATAAAATCAAGTTGTACTCTTATCCAATAAGGTAGTTTTGTATAGTTTTTCTTGATCGTATCTCTTATTTCATTTTCAAGATTGTCGGGTGTATTTATAGTAACCTCTCTCTTCTTGAATAGTTTTGAATTAAGATATATAGCAGTTTCCCTCGGAATTCCTATCTCGATCATTCTTCTTGTGAAAGGTTTATATGCTCCTGTCCGCATGCAGAGCAGGAACGTGCTTTCTGGCTTAAACATATCAAAGATCGGTTTAAGCAACAATGGCACATTAAATGAAACGTACTTTTGCAGCAATTCAATAGTATCATCAATAAGTTCTGTTGCATTCTCCCCATTATATTTATCTCCAGCAAGAATATCTGATAATGGCGTTTCACATGACCAATTCATGCATGCTGTACACAGCATAGAACGGCCGGAACCGCGTTGATGTTTGTCTGGAATGTAGCGAGTATACATAGAATTCGTTGCTTTATTATCACGCAAGAATTTTAACATATCGTCAAGTCTTGCCTTAGCCCCTCTATCTGTAGGAACATTTGGTAATTCCTTGATGTTCAATTGATTGTAAATTGTATTTATGACAAGTGGATCCCAATAGCGATTTTTGTAACATACATCCTTGGGAACACTGATACTGTCCAATTTATATATTATTGCAGCAACCTGCTCCTTCGTAAGTGAAATACCAACTTGCTCCATTTTCTCCGTTGCCGTCTTTCCATAACGCAACACGGTTTGGCGAATATATGACACTAAGTAGCCGTACTTCTGCATATCCGCATCGACAGATATGTTGTTGTCAATGGCATCGTGGATTGCATTCCTGTATTCTTCATATTTTTCACCATATCCAGCAGGAATCTCTAATGTAGTATCTTCAAACAAGTCCATTCGGTCATATTCTTCAAGGCCATCAAAGCCGCTCTCATCTAATACAAAAGTACGGCCAACAAAGTCTTTTAATAGTCGTCCAGCACGACCCCGTAGATTAGACATCTCGTATGAAGACAATTCTGATGATTCACCTGTCTTTTTTACGTATAAATGAGGGTTTCTGACGATAACATTTTGTGCTGGCATGTTTACACCCTGCATAAGAGTTGTGGTGCAAACAATATTTTTTATGTTTTTTTCGCCAATTGCCTTTTCCAAGGTACGCCGCACATGCATCGGTAATTTACTATGATGATATCCGACGCCACTTTTCAAAGTAGCACACATCGCATAATTCTGATTAATTGTCTCGGCGTAATAATCAATTAAGTCGCCAATAACACCTGCTGGTTTTTCACATTCATCAGAGATTGCTACAGCAATGTTTTTTGCAGTATTTGATGTGGGAGCAAAAATTATGTTTTGATTATCCGAACCGACATTATGTATAAAGGTGTTTAAATAGCCCATATATTCATCTGTGTATAGCTTTTTCCCATACCCAGAAATAAATGAACTGTTAACAATGCTTCTTGAAAACGGGCCTTGTCTTAGAGCACAATACTGCTTGAAAAAGTACTGATCATTTTCCTTTTTTATGCTATATGTCAAATTCAGGACAGGGCTAACCGATGTTTGCAGTTCAACCGTGCTATTGCCGAATATTTTAGCCCCCAGATCATCAATGTTATTAATTCTTGGTCCTGAAATGATAACTTGTTCAATATTATCCTTTTGCCGAAATTCAATTAATGTATCATATAGGATTTTAGCTCGCAAATCTGATGAATACTGTATTCGTTCTATGTTTTGAATCTCATCGGCGACAAGTATCAGCTTTTTAGTAAAAGCTGTATCCTCATTAGAAAAAGCTCCCAGTGCTTTTTCTTGGGTAAGTATATAAATTGTGGGTAAATCAGTTGTTTGATCAGGTATAAAACTATTTACGATCTTATAGCTTTCTACTCCAAGCTTTTTCAGCATTTTATTATAATCTTCGGTAACTTGGTTAAGCAGGCTGAGCGTTGGAACGATGTATACAATATCTAGTTTGTCAACTATTAGGCGTGAAATGGTTTTTATAAGCAGAACAAAAGACTTTCCAGCGGAAGTCGGAGCTGAAATTCCTATGACGCGCTGAGTATCCATAGCATCCCAAATACTCTTTTGAAAATCTGTTAGAAGGAAACTATGCTCGTTGATACTTACTTCGGTTCTCTGCTGTTGCAATGTCAACGTCAACATATCTATTATGCTGTCGGGTCTAAAAAATTTATTGCCGCTACTTGAGAACTCGTTATCAATAATTATGGCTGATGTAGGATATCCAATGCGGGTTAGAATCTTAAGCACAAAATTTTTAATATCATACTTCGATTTATCAATATGCTCCCACATAAGGGCAATTACCGTTATTATAAAGTCTTTGCGACTTTCATTATCAGTTGTTGTTAAATCGTCCAAACAGCGTATTGTAGCCATGACAAGCTTATAATCAGCCTCAACTGTCTTTGAAATGAACTTGGCCTTTTGGGCAGTGTGGTAGTATTCTATTTCAAGCCATCTATCTAAAATGGAGTTGATATGCTCGTCCATGATAAATCCTTTCACTACACAAAGCTCAAATTAAATTTTGAAATTCCTTTGCTAATTGCTCGAGATCCCATATGGGAAATGCTATATATGTAATTCGTTTCAAAATCGGGTTTTGCTCCAAATCGATTTTACTTTTATCAAAGCCACTAAAACGCTTAGCAATAATTTGTTCTATTTGTGCTAAAATATCTTCTTGATTCGTGATCTTTAATTTTTGGGTTTCATTATAAATTATTATACTGACCAAGTGCACTTCGGTTTTATCCAATGTCCCATTTAGATACGATTCTGCAACTTTGTTCATTTCATCGTCAAGGAAGTCTTCGTGAACATATAGGTTTATTTCATCTTTGTGCTTTTTGTATGTATCCAAAATGCTGTCTAATGCTCTTGCAAATGCGGTATTAAACTGATAGGAGCTAACGTATGTTTTTGCTTCACCCAAGATAATAATGTTTTTTTCCGAATCGACCTTGTAATGAATCGCATCGGCACCAAAGCGTTCATGGTCTGACGAAGTAAGTACTGTCATTTTTCGCAAGATTGGAACAGCCCTAAAACATCTTTGAATAAAGTGAAACAACAGCAGTTCGCCTAACTGCCCTTGAATAAGTAGTTGTGAATCATCACCAGTTCTAAATTTTTGATGAGCCTTCCTGAGTAACTCTGAGTTTGCGCCAGCTTCGCTTTTTCCAGTTGTAACAATGGCACTAATCATTTTTTTATACTTCTCGGTGCTATAAACCCAGTCTAATACTGAGTCAACCAGCTCATGAATAAACTCAGCCCGCATTTCCGCTAAGTCTTGATATTTTATGCAAGCACCAATATGTTCTTTTTCAGACGGGAGAATATCGAATTGCTGCTGTATGACATGTATTTTGCTAAAAAGAGAATCGTTTTTTATCAATCTTTTCGCAATATCATCTTTTGTCATCGTAGATTTCTCCTTAGCAACTAACTGTATACCACCCTTATACGCCGGATCTGGCCCTTTAGTTTTGCGTTCCTGCCTCTCGACCGGTTTGCCGAATATTCAGTTTACTATAAAATTATTATACTCAAAATTGTCCATTATTGCAATGATGCTTAAACTCTTGGACTGACCTTATTATGTGTTAAACTGATGCCTATAAAGGAGGCATCTGCCATGAAATACACCGACCAGAAAAAAGCAGCCATTATTGTTCGACATCAGGGTGGAGATTTAATTCAGCACCTATGTGATAAATACCATGTCGCCTGCAGTGCGCTGTTTCGTTGACGCAAGGTGTACTGCGCCGCAAGTCCGAGTCAGTCACGCACATTCAGCATCCGAGAATTTGATGCTCTGCAGTTCAAGGTTGAAAAGTTGAGCAATATCATTACCATCTTATGGTCATTCATTTTGGAGCTCCGTCAAAAAAGTCAGGCAAATCGCCGGTTTGGAGCAGCGAGCATATAAAAAGCCCACGCCGCTCATGGCAGCGCAGGCTGTGCGGTTATTCCTCATACTTCAATTCTTCAGCAATTTCTATGCCCATTTTGAAGCGTATGTTGATCTGTGTTTTCGACATGACCGTTATGCTCTCGATGTAGTACCTCACCAGGTCGTCGTTGTAAGTTTCAAGGTCGGGTTCTTCTGATTCGAGCCTTTTCATCATCTCGTCGAACCGTGTTTGCAGTGTATCTCGCGTTACATCCGATTGTTCCAGCTTTTCGGCTTGGGCATGCAGAGCGGCTATTTCAGCAGCCAGCTCCGCAAACTTTGCGTCGAAGTAATCTTCGGTGGCGCCGCTTTCTACAGCGAATTGCACCAGTTTCATCATAGCTGCGTTCTTTTCTTCTATCCTGCGCTGTATGCTCGGTGCATCGCCCTCTGCGGAGGAAGTAAGCGCAGTGTTGAGCGCATCCCGTATGCTGGCGAGGAGCTCGGCTTTATTATCAAGCAGCAATCGCATCCCTCGCAGTATTGCGCCATGCAGTATGGGTTCGGGTATGGTGGGTGAGCTTTTGCAGATCTTCTTCCCGGATTCCAGCCGTGATATGCATCGCCATACGATGCGCTTGCGGTCGCACGAGGTCCAGGTGACACGGCGGTATGGGGTTCCGCATTCGCCGCAGCAGAGGAGTTCGCTCAGAGCATATTGACTTGAAAACTTCCCGAGGTTTGTCTTGGAGGTTTTCGTGGATACCTTGGGCTTGCTACGCCTGCGGGCGATTTCTTCCTGTACCCAGTTGAATAGCTCGCGTGATACGATGGCGGGGTGATTGTCCTTAACGTACACTTGGGGAAGCTCGCCGTTGTTTTTCTTGACTTTCTTGCTGATGCAGTCGCTGACGAAGGTTTTCTGCAGGAGTGCGTCGCCGCAGTATTTCTCGTTTTGGAGGAGATACAATAGCGTGGACGCTTTCCATTCATCTCCGCCAGTGGAGTTTTTGATTCCCGCTTCCATCAACTCCTTGCATATACGTCCCAGACTTCCTCCGGCAAGATAGGAGCAAAAGATTCGGCGTATCACCCTTGCATCCTCGGGAATGATCTCTGGTTTGCCATCCGCACCACGCCGATAGCCAAGCGTTCTATTGTATTGAAACGTCACCTTGCCATCGCGGAAGGCTTTACGCTTGCTCCACGTGATATTGCCGCTCATGGATTCGCTTTCGGATTGGGCGAGGGCGCTGCAAAGTGTCAGGATGGTTTCATTCGAGTCTTTAAGGGTGTTTATGTTTTCCTTCTCAAACAGTACACCTATCCCCAATTCCTTGAGCATACGCACATAAGTCAGGCAGTCCAGCGTGTTGCGGGCAAAACGTGACACGGATTTCGTAAGTATAAGGTCTACACGCCCGCGCCTGCAGGCGGCCATGAGCTTGTTGAACTCCTTACGCTTTCTGGCGATAGTGCCGGTGATTCCCTCGTCAGCATAAATGCCAGCCATCGTCCATTCAGGATTAGAGCTTATCTTTTGCGTATAGAAGTCGATTTGATTGCGATAGCTGGTAAGCTGTTCTTTGTCATCGGTACTTACCCGACAATAGGCGGCAACTCGGAGCGGGCCGCTCCTGCGCTTAACCTGCGGGCCGGTTATAGTTGCAGGTATGACCGTTACGGTTTTGGCTGGCGTTTCAGGCATGGCGCACACTTCTTTCAATGGCGCGCAGGAGTTGGAGTTGCGTTTCTATGGATTCCGTGTCGAGCGCATATCCTTCTTTCAGAAATACGAGTCGCCGCCCGTTGCGGGTGATATGCTTAGCCAGTCTTAAAAACCGCCTGCGGTCTCTCGAAAGGCTTGAAATTGATGCGGCAAGCACTATGTCGTAGCGTCCTTCATCGCAGCCATTGATTAGGGCGTGCAACCCCGGCCTTTCCTCCTTCTCCGTAAAGCCAATGTCCGAGAATGCGGCTTCCAACTTCCATTCGTCGTGTTGGCTAATAAAGCTACTGAGGCGTTCTTCTTGAATGGTGCGGAACATATCGGCGTCTTGGCAATGGGAACCGAGCCGCAAATAAGCGGCAACTCTGTACTTGCTTTTGGATGGCGTGTTTGGTTCGTTCATTCTTCTTTTCTCGCTTTCATTCATATATCAAAACGAGCGGCAACACCGCTCGCTTGATTACTCTCTATTTGGTTTTGCGCCTCCACACAGGCTTTAAACCGTTCTTGCGCCAACCTGAATATCATATCCCGCACACGTTGCGGGTCCGAGATCGGTTGACTCAATTCTCTTGTGATTTGATTCTGCATTCTCGTTATCTTCATGTTCGGTACGGGATTGTGAAGCTTATCGGGGAGTGTTTTCATTGGCCCAGCAGGTTTGCGGCGCTTGATCTCTATGCTCCTGCTCTCGCGCAGCGAAGCAACGCTGTCGAACAAGGTTTGCTCGATTATGCGGGGACAATCGTCTGTTCCTGCATACCGGCTGTTTTCCAGCATCCTCTTGACCATGTGCTTGTTCCACAAAGGCGTATCCGAATGATAACGTATGCCCGTGGCTTGGAGCGTTTCCGCAACAGCGGCGTAGGATGCGCCTGTCATATATTCCTCAAAGGCGGTACGGACGAGCGCGGCCTCCTGCTCATTAATGACGATCTCGCCGTTGCGTATCATATAGCCAAAGGGCAGATAGCGATTTTTAGCCATCGAAGTCACCTCCAAGCTCCAAGCCATTTATCAGCCTAAACGTGATGTTTTTATCCTTATCGATGATGACCTTGTCAACGATCATATCAAAAACCCCGCCATCTTCGAGAGAGGCGAGGTTTTCGGGGGCGTCCTCCAGTATATCGATAAGCAGTTGTGTGTTTTCAATGGCGTCATCCTCGGCTTGGGCTTCGATAAGGCTTCGCCGCCTGCGGTTGAGGTCGGCAAGCTGCTGTGAAATAGCATTGACTTGCGCCTGACAGGTGTCCGGCTCCATAAATCCTTTGGAGAGCAGGCGGTTGAGCATGTGCCGCTGTTCCGACAGGCTTGCAATGCTCTGATTTAGCTCATTGATGGCAGTACTGTCGGAAACTGTTCTACCTTGAAGCTGTTCAAGTTGATAAAGCATGGGATGGAGGATGTCTTTTATGCCAAATCGAAGTATGCGATACATCATAATGGCAGCCTTTTCGATATTGCTCTCAAATATTGGAGGTGTAGGGCATAGAGCTTTATTCTCGTCGTGCGAGAGGCACACCCAACTTACTAAGCCGCTTTTTCGTGGCTTCCGTCTTAACGTCCTACCGCATTCGGCACAGCGTATTCGCTTTTGGAAAATGTGTGAACCAATGTGTGGGCCTAAATATGTAGTCTGCCTGATGCGCATTGCTTGTGCGCGTCTAAAAGTATCCTCGCTTATAATTGCTGGATGAGTATCTTCGACGTAGTATTGTGGCATCTCGCCATGATTGCGTTTTTCCAGGCCTATTGTTCCCTGAACAGTGTACTTCTTTTGGAGTAAGGCATCTCCGATATAACGTTCGTTAGCTAAAATGTAGTTAACGGTAGTCTTATACCATATAGGCCGATTGCTCGGCTCATTTTGCATGGCGTTAAGCTGGGCTGCAATTTCAGCCCGGTTTAATCCGTCCAAATAACTATGAAATATCCATCGCACAATCCGTGCCTCGGCTTCGTTAATTATCAGCGTTCCGTTTTTCCAATCGTAGCCATATGGTGCGATATTTCCAACAAACATTCCCGCCTGCATGCGCTTCTGATAGCTCCACCGCATATTGGTAGAAAGGGCGTTGGATTCCTCCTGCGCGAAAGAGCCTGTCATAGTCAACATGACCTCGCTGGACATCTTGGCGGTATCGATGCCCTCTTTCTCGAAGTACACAGTCACGCCGAGCGCGGAAAGCTGGCGAAGGTATTGCAGGCAGTCGGTTGTATTGCGAGCGAAGCGGGACACGGATTTCACGAGCACGCGCTTGACCTTCCCGGCTTCGCAATCCCGCATGAGGCGCTTGAACTCATTGCGCTTCTTGGTACTTGTGCCGGTGATGCCCTCGTCGGCATAGATCCCGGCAAGCTCCCAATCGGGATCGGCCGTAATCTGCTTTGTGTATTCTCGCACCTGTGCGGAAAGGGAATTGAGCTGGTCGTCCGAATCCGAGCTCACGCGGCAGTACGCCGCAACGGGCAGCTTGGCGTTTTCTGGAGCACCAACCGCTGGTATATAGCGTATTTCAGGCATTCCGCCCACTCCTTTCCGCTCTTGTTAGCAACACACGATACCACAACGTTTCCCAAATATCCACGACAATTCATGCACACTGCGAAGGCTTTATTCGAGCCTCCGCAGTGGGTTATAACGCTCCGCCAGCCTGTTTTCGGCTATGCGGTATTCGGCTTCGGTCAACAATCCATCTACGAGGAGCTTGCGAATATACCCCGCCGCTATGCGGTAATGAAGCTCATTGAGCATCGGCTGTTCCATCCGCCGTCACCCCGCTTTCAAAGTATCCGGGCTGCTTCTTCGCCGCAATAAATCCTATGACCTCGTCTATGCTGTGCGTAGTGGGCATGTACGGAAGCACTTCCATCACCGGGCGCTGGTATTTGCTCTCAGACGTTGCTCTACGGTCCAGTATCGAGATAACGCAGGTATCGCTTTCAAGGCGTATCCCGCGCCCAATGCCCTGCATGACGCTGATCTGCATTTGCGGCACGACCACAGCGCCAATAAAATCACGCAGGCTCATGTACTGGCTTTTCTGCGCTTCACTGAGCAGCGTTTTTTGTGGGAAGGGCAGCTTGTACAGGATGAGAGAGGACACGATATCGCCAGGGAAATCCAAACCCTCCCATGCACGGCCGCAGGCCAGCAGCACGCCGTTACCTGAACGGCGGAAAGCTGTGAGGCATTGCTCGTCCTTGCGGTTGAGAGCGAACAGTGGATAGGGCGTATCCTGCTCTTTGAGCATCTGATAGGTTTCCGACATATCATCGTAGGAGGTAAACAGAATGAGCGTGTGACCATGAGTGGCATTGATAAGCTTGGTGATTTCGTCAAAGGCGGCGGCACGGTATGCGTCCGCGTCCTTTACGCCGGGCATGTGTTCCGGCAGATACAGGAGGCAGTTGTTCTGATAATCAAATGGGGAATGAATGACGGATTCATCGATCACCCGGTCGATATGGTTGAGCCCCATCTGCCGCCGTATGAAGCGGAAGTTCTTGTTGATAGCCAGCGTGCCGGAGGTGAGGATCATGCCGGCATCCTTGTTGTCCCAAAGCAAGGTGCGCAGTTGGGTCCGTATGCTTTTTGGTATTGCGACGAATGTGAGATTTCCCTCCCTGTCGCAGTCGAGGTAACAGAGATAGCGGTCGCTCATGTCGTAGAACTGCTTGAGCGTCCGCCCTATGCGATTTGCCGCGTTGTGAAGCCCGGAGGCGTTGGGGCGAATGGCGGTCGCCTGCTCCAATACCTCGAGACATTGCCAGATCAATTCTTTGCGTTCTGCGCTGGGCGAGTATATCTTTTGCGAATCAGGTATTTGCTCGAATTGGGCGAACAGGCTGTCAAAGAGCGGGCTGCCGTTTCTGGGAGCGGTGGTGAGCATACGAAGCTCCGCAAGGAAATCCCCCACATCGCCCTTGTCGAACCGATATTCACACATCTCCCGCGCCGCCGCAGCAAGTTTGTGCGCTTCGTCGATGACCACGCCGCGATATGCGGGCAGTAACGGAGCGTAGCCGCGCATGCGGTTAAGAGCATCGGCAAGGAAATAGTTATGGTTGCACACTTGAAACAGCACCGTGCTATGTTGCTGCGCCGTAAGCATGTGAATGAACGCGCAGTCGTCAGCGTCCTTACATTTTCGGGGACAGGTATCGGGAATGGCTACCCGCACCTTATCATATTTGGATAAGCGCGGCGCTTTGCCCAAGTCCATATTGAGCCTCAGGGCAAGAAGAGCCTTCAGCTTTTCCTTGTTCCGCTTATCCGGGTTTATGTTCTCGATGCGCCTTGCCAGCCGCATGGGGCAGACATAGTTGCCCTTGCCTTTACGGAGGATTCCTTCAAACGGCTCGTCGATCACACCTTCGCCGCACAGTATATCGGAAAGTTGGGGGATATAGTCCTCCAGTATGGCGTTTTGCAGAGCAATGCTGCTGGTGGCGATCACAAAGGGGGAGAAATGTTCGCTTGCATCGCAAGGGCGGTATTTGTTCCAAACGACCGCAGCGACGATATATGCCGAGGTCTTGCCTACGCCTACCCCGGCATGGCAGAGTGAAATGCGCTTGTCCGCAAAAGCGTTGAGCATGTTGTGGCACAGCGCGATTTGCCCGTCGCGCACCTCCATGCCGTGCTTGGGGAATATGTCAAAGTAAATACGGTCTATTTCAGCGTGAGCTTTTTCCAACGTGGTCATGTTTGATAATTTCATTATGTTTTTCTCGCTTTCTTCTGTGTTTTTCAAATTCAAGGCAGCAGAAACAGCGCGACGGGCGTAACCCGCCGCGCTGAATCCTGTCTTAGCCGTATTTGCCACGCACCCCCGGCAAGGGAGGCACCACAGGCCGGCCGTGACGGGTGGCCGCTCTCGCGTACTCATCCGGGTCTTTATGGCTTGCAACCCGGACGGGGCGCGCCCCGCTTACATGGGGGCCAACAGGATTATCATTATCCAACTTTCCGGGTCATGGCGGCGCGAGGTCGGTCGCACTCCGGGTCGGCACGGTATCGCTCGTCCCCCGGATGGGAAGTCTTGGCGCTGCCGCCCGGCGCTCGCCGGAGAGTGGGTCCCTGTGGTGCTGTTTATTCGGTTTTCAAGGAGCAGGAGGGCCTTTGTTTTTCCCTCTACTCCTTGTCCGGGGTAAAATTCGTGAATTTGAGCGGATTTATTTTTTAGTTTCTATGATTTTTTTAGCTTGAGCAGGATGCGCCGTTTTCTGTCATTGATGGTTTTCTGCGGAATGCCTGACTTTATGGCATATTCTCGCTCAGTCATCCCATCGTAGAACAGCGCCGTAACGAGTTCTTGCTCAGAAGGTGCGAGTTGGGCTATGGACAAGCGCAATAATTCGCCCATGAGATTATCCAATGCCGTTTCCTCAACATCACAAGCGTCGTCAATAACGAGAGTTTCAAATATATCCTCGTCCGTATCGGGAACACTCTGATATGTGAGTTTATATTTAGGCGTATTGGCTTTCTTCTGGCGTTTTTTCTCATTCCTGCGCTCGTCACGCTCTTTTTGCCACTCCTTGAACTGCTCAGGCGTGGCCTCATACATCCGACTGTCGATGGGGATGAACTTCAAACCGCGAATACGGGCGTCATCCTCCCGCATGGCAAGGTATTCTTTCATGGAAAAGGGCTGCATTTCGCCCTTGATCATCATGTATACAGTTGTAATTTTCGCCATTTTTCTAACCTCCGAATTGCTGATTTTTTATTGGAATCAGAAATCCGGGGGTCAGGGGTAGCGCGATATATACGTTTTCCAACGCATTACATTAGCGTCAGCTATAGGGGAATATGGTATCTTTGCCCCAAATACAAATGCTCTTTGGCTTTTTGATCCAAAGAGCATTTGTGTTGAGATTTTGATGAAAATATATTGAAACGATATTGTCAGCTTGGTCATTAAATTGAGCGGGGCAACATGAATAGTGGCAAGAAAGAAATGCATAGATTCTCCTTTTAGCGCTTGAATGCAAAATTAAATGCGCCAAAAAGAAAAGCCCCAGATATTTTTCTGGAGCTAATAATAATTTTTTTAGATTTTTGTCTTTTGATGTCCCTTTAGGGTATGGGTTATGCGCATAAGAGATTAACCGTACTTAGGTGCGTACAATTTAGGAGGTATTTACCTATGAAGAAAACCATTTCCCTAATTTTGACAATGTGTACGATTTTATTGTTCACAGTTCCGGCGGCAGCGCAATCATCGGATAACGCAATGCAACCTTACGGATCACTGTCGCTTAGCGGTGGTCTAGCATATGTCACGTCCGTAGGGTCGCATTATATACATGGAAAAGCATCTGGCGTTGCTGAAAACAAAACTGTTACTGTCACGTTGTATAAACAAAACGGAAACGATTGGGATTATATTGATTCCGTTAGTAAAACTGGAAATACATCTACCGTCTCTACTGGTAAATATATTACCATTACTGAAAGCGGAATATATAAAGTTGAGGTGCGAGGCACAACACATAATGCAGATGGAACTGTTCCATATCTCTACGATGTAAAGGTTTAATTATTGAGTCTTTTATGGGGCCGCTTCCAAGTGAAGCGGCCCCATTTTGTAGGTTTATCCCAGTATAAGTGTGGACAGGATTTTTTGAATTAAAACAATGTTTTGGACATTGGCAGCAAAAATATGAATTACAGTACCTTCGCTTATGGCTGTGCCTATAAAAATGAAATCATCACTTGAATAAACCCCATCCACGGTCATTCCGTTACTCAATAGAATTTGAGTATATTGCTTTGAATCATCCAATATAATGCTATCTTCCAAGCGATTGCCCCAATCCTGTTTGATCGTTATTTTCACATTGTCATCAAGAGAATAGGTGCTTTCAAAATATGCGCCCTCTAAAGGATTCGATATCAGTTGAAGGCTATCGGGTGATGCGATATCCGCAGGCATATAAAGTATGGGGGCATCAATCTGTTCTAATGCTTCATTAATGGAGCCATAGCCGATAACTGACTCCTCAACAGACGGTACAGCAGGTTCATTTGATATCAATCCATCCCTTTTCTCCGCGCGCACATAAAGAATACCATCTATCACCTCAACGATAGCGTTATACGCAGCAACAGCCCAAGCACGCCCTGTAGGTGTACAAGCTATGAATGTCATAAGAACTATCAAAATAGATATAGCGATTACCGCACGACGGGACAGCATAAACAGTTTGCCAAAGCGAACTGGCGTAGCCTGCTTGCATTTGCTTTCCATTTTCTTGCTTGGCATGCCCGTAAAGGCTTCCCATTCCAATGCGTTCTTGCCGGCTCTGATTCGCGCGCCAGATAACACCTTCTCTGCTGATGGAATTCCTTCAGTAGCAAGCATTCTTTTTGCGGCGTTTGTACTTCTGCATCGATAGGGATCCAGCAAATAGGGTTTACGTTGGAGTAACCTCTTGGCTTTGCGCCAGCCCATAAAGCACCTTCCTTTCTTTGACTATGAAAGCAACATAAGCATAAACAAAAAATTCCTCATATCCTTCTTGGGTATAGATTTCGAAATACGCGATTTCATGCGACCTATCTGTTTTCTTAGTGTATCGGTCTTGATGCCATAGTAAGCAGCCAGTACAGGTATGGTTTCCTGGTCGATTATATGGGCAACAAAGGCTTCTCGGATTTCCTTGGGGTATTCCGCCAATAGCTCGTGTAACAGTAACTGAACTTCAACCTCGTTAAATGGCAATTGGTAGTTGTTAAATTCTATAAACAGCTTTTCGATATCTTCATCTTCCTGTGGTTCAATCTTATATTTCTTCCGTAATAGGCTTATGGCCTTGTTTCGCACAATTTGCTTGAGATAGCACACACAAGACGCTTCACTCTCAAAAACGGGTGACTTTTCCAGAATAGCCACGATAGCATCACCGACTAATTCTTCAGCCAAGTAGAGCGTATCGACATAAGTCAACGCCAATTGGAACAATGTGTGTTGGCTCTTTAGGTAGATTTCCGCTATTTCTTCACTAGTTGAAATTTTAGCCATAGCTCCCCAACCATCATCTTATTCTCGTCTTATTCCGGCCACTCGTCGAGAACGCCTTGTACGAGTTTAAGCGTTAGCCGGAGTTGGTCGCCGTTGCATTTGTCCAACAGGCGGTTAATATGCTCCCGAGTCGTGTCGTTCACATCGTAAATGCCACTCTCAAACAACTCGCGCGGGTCGGCCGGAAGGTTACGTACAATATGGCTCAAGATAATATATCCCGGTTGTGATTTGCCATATTCGTAATTCTGGTAGTTACGCAAGCTGCATTCAGCCGCAGCTGCCATATCAGATTGAGTTATATTATGTGCTTTGCGTAGGCTTCTAAGCTGTTTGCTGGATTCTACACATTCTTCACGCATTATCGTTCACCTCCTGGGTTATAGTTTGGCAGAACAACGCCATTTATCAAACGATGTACAATGCGTATACAAAACGCAATATTTCGCATGCGGCGCATTAATTAGATGAATAAAAGGAGGCGACGTCTATGATCTGACAATGATAATTAAGGGATATACCGTACTCTGTCGTGGAGCAGTGCCGGTATTGATTCCAAACAGAATATGCCTTTTTTAATCAGCAATGGCGATGGAACCGAACTGTCACTGTTCTTGCTTGTTGCCTATTGCTATGATTAAAAAAAGGAGGAAATAATATGTGGTCAACCGCAGATGTGATGAACGAACTGAGAAATCACCGTCAAACGTGCGCAAAAATCGCGATTATTGAAAACACTCTGAAACAAGCGGAGTCAGCCCGCTGCCAATATAATATTCATACACTGGAAATGCAGCGGCAGGCATTGAACGACCAAAAAAGAGCCGTGGAGAGTTGGCTGCAAATCCTGCCTACAGAGGAGCGATTTCTTGTGGCGACGCACCTGATTCAAGGGTTAGACTGGGCAAAGACAATCGTGGAACACGAGAAAATGTGGGGTGTAATGAATGGACGCTCTGAGCGCACCTTAAAACGCATTCAATCCAAGGCTGTTGATCGTATCGTTGCGTGCCTGAACCAAATTGAATCGTTATCCCAATCCGAAACGAAAGAGGTGAAGTGATGGATTTTGAAATCACCGCTCAAATTGACGAGGCATTGATTCCTCTTGCCGTAGCGCTCTATGTAATCGGTATATTTCTTAAGGCAACGCCTAAGATTGTCGATTGGTGCATACCGTGGATATTGTTGCTTATTTCCCTGCTTGCCGCCAATATTTTACTTGGCTGGAGTGTAAGCTCAACGATACAAGGCGTTCTTGCCTGCGGAATCGCGGTGTTGGGGAATCAACTCTATAAACAAGCGCAGTTAGGGATTCACGAAAGCCAACTAAAGAGCAAAAAGAAAAAATAAATGGTGTTTGGTATCGGGTACTACTTATGTAAAGCCCGATGGGTAACTATCTTCATATAAACGGTAGGGGTGGGACCGGAAGATTTACATATTTTGTGCTGCGTCAAGTTTGGCGCAGCCATTTTGGGTGCATAGAGTCTGGAGAAATCACCTGTTCTTTTGTACGAACATCACTGTAATTAGAAAAGTATTTTGATACAACTTAGATGCATAAGCAATGTAAGGTTAGTTTGAAGGTTCTTATAGAAGGGCGTTAATGATGATTTTATACGTTTGCTATATTAATCATGAATTATGATAATCCTTATAATATACTGGAAGAAATAATCAAGGAGGTACTTATGAAAAAACAAATTATTATGTTTGCTATGGCAATCTTACTTATTTGTGGATGCAGCCCTAACACACAAATACAGAACAGCTCTGCGCCGGTTCCTATAGAAATGGATGCACCAGAAGATATGTTGCCCACAGATGTATATGATGAGTTGTTTTTATCAGGCACATACAGCCTTGAAAATGATAAGCTGACAAGATTTCTGGATGATATCTTTACCAGCTTGCATAACGTTCAGGCACCTAATAGTATGCGTATGGATATGGATATATGTTTTTCAGGACCAACAAGAACAGAATACAAAGATAATTTAGTGCGTTACGCAACCTATGATTTTTATTGCTATGATAGGACAGAATTGAGAGATAGGACTTGCGCAAAAGGGAATATCACAATAGAATTGACAAATTCAAAATGGGTATTGGATAGTTGGGAGGTTTCGAGAACAGAATACCTGTCTCCTTATATCTATATTGATTTCAGCCAGCTTTTTTTGCAACCCGGGCAGTTTATTGAAGATGAAGATATTCTGTCGGTCATTCCAGATACATCAAAAAGATGGCAACAAATTACCAGTGATTACTACCGTGAAAACGCTCCAGTGATTCATAATAAAGATGGTGTAACCAGCATTGAAATCGGCGAAGTGGAATACTCTGCCTACAAAAGCGATTTACCTGACTACAAATGGGTGCTTCAAGATATGACTCTTAGCGCAAATGCAATCGAGAAGTGGTTCTATTACCACTTAAAAGAAGATTATAAGCTGAAATCCGCAATGGGAAAAGATCGTGTCAAGGCTGTTCTCGGTCAACCACTGATAGAAGGCAATGACTATTTGTTATATCAAGTATGCTATCCTGCGACATTTCTTATGTTGAATGAAAAAGTTGGGGTACAGACTGCATGGTCGTCTGGACGTACTTCCAGTTTACTTCAAGAAAATTACTTGTATTGCTTTTTTGATAAAAATGGTTTGAGTTCAATCAAATTTACGATAAGCCGTGACCATAGAATTGTAAAGGGTACATCTCCAACCTCAGATATATTTGTTTACGTGTTAAGTAAGGAGCCCTTTTACACCATGCAATGGAAAAGAGCTAACTACTATAATGAAAACAAAAACGCTGAATCGATTGTTTCACCCGTTGGTAGGATGCTAATAGGACGCGGCTTTAATGAAAGAGATCATTTGTTGTGGGATAGCTATAACATCGATGGCGCTCTTGCGCAGGATTATGCTTATAATGGCCTAAAGTGCGGGAAATATTCGGAGGACGACAATGTGGATTTACTGCTCAAAACAAGCGACAGCAACTGCGCTACATTTTATATGTATTTCGACAATATTTACAATGTGAAAACAACAGAGCGCTTGACACCCGTATTTTATGATTTTACGAAACCCATTGTACCTGAAGCGCTTAACGATGCTCTCAGGCATTGGGATATTCCGTAAGGCAACATCACGAAGCGAAAACATAGTAGTGTAGCAAATAGTCAAGCTCTTCTGCTACCTTATGGGAGAGATACCTGCGGTTCTCTAACTTTAATACCTCGGGCAGTAATTCTTCTCAGGAATGTTTGTTCTAAGCAAAGCCTCCTGCCGTATTATTCTACAGCAGGAGGCTTTTTCTCAATGTTCGTTACTTGGGGTTCGGTTCGTTTAACCTACTCCATTGATGCCTTTGTTATTCGTATTTGCCCCAGAACAGTGTTCCGTCAACCTCCATCACATCGTTATATGTTTTTCCCCAAGCTGTTATGGTGGAACTGCCATTAACATAGTTGTAGTCTTCTATGGCTCGAGGTTTCGTACTGACATAGACTCTCTTTCCGATAGCCGGACTGCTATCAATACTGAAGTTGCCGCCATCAGGTTTGGTGGCATCAAGCAGATTATCCGCTAATTCTATGCATTGGCTCCATACTTGATCGATGTTACCTTCGCTTGACAAAACCGGCAACGATGCATTTATATCAGCTTTGTCAACACCTCCAAATTGAGAATTATGTGTCATAATTTGCCTAATCGTAGTATCCCCTAGGTGCTGGGATATGTAACGGTTATAGAGAAGCTTTGCTATAGCCTTACGCCCCTGTTCTTCATTTTGTCGGGCGAATTCAGAGTAAATCAAGCGAGCTGCAATCGAACGGTCACTGACTTCTTTATTCAGTTTAAGTGTATGTGCATAACATGCTATTCCATCACGAATAGTATTGCTCAACAGGAGTGCATTGTTAGCATAATCATGTAATGTATCCTGCGTATTCGGTCCGGCATAGCCATCGACCGAATCTAAATCAAATTGTCGCTGGAAAGCAAAAACCATAAGTGCTGTTCTAGCCATGTATCTGATCTCCCCAAAGTTTTCCCAGCGTCCATACCCCAGTTTATACAGATCAGGGAAAATATCAGGTATCAGGTAGTCATAATCAGTAGAGCTAGCGACGAGTGTCTGACGCATAGCACTTTCAAACAAGTTGAACAAACCACGAGTAATTCGTCTCTGGGTATTGAAAGCGTTTTTATGTGCCAATATATCTGAAGCTGAATAGTAGCTCCTAGTTTGAAAATTGTAAAGAACTGTGGGGTTCTGTACAAGCTTCAATAGCAACATTTCAATGACTGCTTCGGATCCATCATTATACTCTGTGGATATCTTGGAGTACTCGTTGATATTATATAAGTTTTTTAGTGCCATTGCAGCTAGTAGTTGAATGCATGCAACGGCTTCACATCCCCCTTTATAATCACGTCCTATACTGATATAAAGTGTTCTTATGTTCTCAACTGTTGGATAGGGATAGCCATATTCAGCCGAAGGGTGTCCGCCAGTATCGGCAAGGTCTATTGCTTCATCTTGTCCTAATACTAAGCCCGTGTTTGAAGTTGTCAATAGCATCACTGCTTGCGGATTTCGGCTTTCAGCATATGATCTATATGCTTGAAGCGTGGCTGCATCATATTTCTTCGTTTTTGCCACCGTGTATCCCAGGCGACGCAGAATAAGTTGCACCTCAGCGGCTCCATCTGAAATGGTGTCTGGATCATACTCCAAATGCTTAGTCCCATCCAACATATCAGCGAAAGTAACTCCCGTATTATTGGGTTTTCTAACAGCTTCGTCACTCGTCAATGCTACCCAGGTCAGTTCTCCCACCTTACCATCGGAAGTGATGCCAACTGCGGTCTGGAAGCTCTTGACGATATTGGATAGCTCTGTGTTGAAGGTGGAAATATTGCTGCTGACGGTATAACCTCTAAATACCAACAATGCCTTAATAGCCGCAATGGTTTCAGCGTGATTGGCGCTGGTCGTAGTGGTCAGCGGGAACAGTTTGTTCCATGTATTTGTACCGACGATGCCATCAACCGTAAGGCTATGGCGGGTCTGGAACGCCTGCACTGCTGCTTTTGTTGCGGGGCCGAAGTTGCCGTCAACGGTAATAGTATTGTCATATGCCCACAAGCGACGCTGAATCTGAACGACATCGTCACCCTTAGAGCCCTCCTTGTAGATTGAACCTACAGGGGTGCGGTTATGGGTAACACCTTCTGTTGTACTGCTATTCAGGCTGGGATAGCCGGAAAGCTGCGCTGCTATGGTCATGACGGGCAAAGGCGTGGCGTTAGGGTTCTCATCTACATCCAGCACCAGCCAGTCGAAGATGCCCCAGCAGTTCCATTTTGGGTCAGCAGAAAACTGCGTGACTAATATACCGTAGGCTGCACCCTTAGCCTCGATTACACGATCATTACCAACATAGATACCGATATGATGAATACCGCTTGCACCGCGCTTAAAAACTGCGACGCCCGGAATCATGGGCATGCTGTCCATATCGTTGGATTTTTCGATGCTCCACCTGTTATACATTCCGGAAGCATTAGTATCACAGTTTTGCTGAATGCCCTGCTTCAAAAGAAACCATTCCACCAAACCCGAGCAGTCCGCCACATAGTATCCCAGCCATCGGGCGCAATCCACCAAATAGTAATTAGTAGGGCTATCTGTATCATGGCGCGCACGCCGCTCAAGTAGCTCCTGCGTGCATTTCTGCCCATAAGTACCGAGCGTATAGCCACAGCCAACGCGAGACTTGAGGAATTCGATAAAGTCAGAGGCTTTATACTTGGGGAAACCTGTCAACGGGGCAGTCTCGCCTGTGCCAGCTCCACCAGCACCTTCAATAGGCGTATCAAGCGCCATGGAGGACCAGGTTTTCGGTCCAACAATGCCATCCGCATCCAGACCACGCATGGTCTGATAGCTACGTACCGCATTTTTAGTAGCAGAACCAAAATTTCCATCAACAGCAGTAACAAAGTTCTGATAGGTAAGCAGCGCCTGGAGCGCCCGTACAGCTTCCTCCATCGTACTTCCGGAACGAAGCAGCGGAAACATTTTTCGCCATGTCGTGGGGTCAACCGCTCCGGTCGAAGTAAGGCTGTTTCGAGTCTGAAAAGCTTTTACCGCATTTTCGGTAGCAAGGCCGAATACGCCATCAATCGTAAGCGTGTTATCATACGCCCACAGCCTGCGCTGGATTTGCTCTATAGGCTCGGAGGGTGCAGCACTGTCGTTGCGCACATAGGTGGTGGCGTTTGTGCCTATACCATAGGACGGGTCATCCAGCACTGCCATGACCTGTACGCCGATAATCCCATCATCCTGCAAAGAAAAGTCCCGCTGCAAAGTTTTTACTGCATACCGTGTAGCACTGCCATAAACACCATCGATTTTGCCCACATCATACCCACGGGCGGAAAGTGCCTCCTGCACATAGGTTACAGCTTCGCTCTGCGTGATAGGGTCGTATTTGAGATATTTTGTCCCAGCACGGACCTGTTCAAGCGTTACGCCATCATTGGGACCACTCAATTCGATGGATTCGTCTTCCAGAAGAGCAAGCGTATTTTTGCCAACAATACCATCTTCTTTGATCTGACACGCAGCCTGAAAAGCCTTTACGGAATCACGTGTGCCACCGCCATAGATGCCATCTTCACTGCCACAATGAAAAAAGCCCTGATTGAGCAGCCGTTGGACATGGGCTACAGCATCGCTGCGGGTGATAAGGTCATATTTCAGAATAGCAGTTCCTGCCCGAACTTGTTCAATGGTGACATCGTTGTTTGGACCAACGGGATTGACTGTGTTCTGCTCGATCTTAATAAGCGTACTCGCACCAATAATACCATCGGAGGTAAGGCTGAATGCGGTCTGAAATGCGCGCACGGCAGAAACGGTTCCATTACCAAACTTGCCGTCGGGACGTCCGCAGCTATACCCCTGCTCATTGAGCATAATTTGAATGCTGGATACGGCATCGCTTACGGTTTTCATATCGTACCGAAGATAAGCGTTGCCCGCTCGTACCTGTTCCAGTGTAATGGCACCATTATAGCCAACACCTTCGTTTCCCTCCAAAAGTGCCAGCGTTGCTTGATTCACTACGCCATCGGATGTTATGCCGTTTTTTGTCTGGAATGCGATTACGGCATTTTTTGTTCCAGTGCCGAACTTGCCATCGGGGGTACCATTAGTGAAACCGGCATCGTTCAGCTTTCCCTGCACGAACTCCACAGCGTCGCTGGGTGTATTTGTGGTATCGTAAGAAAGGGTTTTAGTTCCCGCACGGACGTCATTGAGAGTTACACCGTAATTGGGGCCGATGATAGGGACACCTTCCAGCTTTGCAAGTGTGGCCCTTCCCACCACACCATCAGACGTCAAACCGTTTGCGGTCTGAAATGCTTTGACCTGGGTACGTGTGCCGCTGCCAAATTTGCCGTCAGGAGTTCCACAGTTATAGCCTGCCTCATTAAGCAATCCCTGCACATAGTACACGGCAGCATTGTAGGTGTTTGTAGTATCGCGTTTTAGTACCGCTGTACCCGCGCGCACCATTTCGATTGTTACTCCTTCGTTTGCCATTATTGTTTTCTCCAAATACTTAAAGTAGACGGCCGTCTCTGTTTATAATTGTAAATGGCAGATATAAAGAAATGGAGTGACAGTATGGTGCCAGGATGACTATTCTCCAACCGCAAAGCAAAGGTAAACATTGGTTAAATTATGTTTATCAAGATACAATTCAGATGCAAACTGATGCTATAATCATTCTAAATAATAGAGGGCGGCGTGTATATGTGCAAAATACTGATCGTAGAAGATGAAAAACCGATTTCCGAGCTCATCCGTATTAACCTTACCAATGCGGGGCACGACTGCACCTGCGTATACGATGGAAAGGCCGCTGCCGATTTGCTTGAAAACACACGTTTTGACCTTGTATTGCTGGATGTGATGCTGCCTAACGTGGACGGCTTTGAGCTGATGGACTATATCCGCCCCATGGATATTCCAGTCATATTCCTCACTGCAAAAGGGAATGTTGACGACCGGGTAAAGGGGCTTCGCCTGGGTGCAGAGGATTATATCGTGAAGCCCTTCGCCATCGCGGAGCTTTTGGCGCGGGTCGATACAGTGATACGCCGCTACTCCAAGGCGGATTCCGTTATAGAATTCGGGGCTGTCGAAGTGCTTACGCAATCGCATCTGGTAATGCGCCGTGGCGTTGCGGTCGAGCTTACGCCAAAGGAATATGAGCTGCTTTTGCTGTTCCTGCAGAACAAAAACATTGCACTCTTTAGGGATGTGATATTTGAGCGGGTCTGGGAGGGCGAGTATACCGGCGATACACGAACGGTTGACCTGCATGTGCAAAGGCTCCGTAAAAAGCTGGGCCTTGAGGATACGCTCAAAACCGTATATAAGGTAGGTTACCGGCTGGAGGTGAAGGAATGAGGTTTGCATGGAAGGTGTTTTTTTCCTGCCTGACGGTGCTTGTGATCGCATTTTCCGTATTCGGCTACATCCTCACCACAAACGCCTTTGATACAGCTCTTTCGCAGGAAAAGCAGCGGGCGCTTGACAAGCTTACGATGCTTAGCAAGGTGGTGGCGTCTTATACCGCTGACTTTGGCTATTATACGGACACCGCCGCACTGGTGGGCGTGATGGAATCGGTAGCGACCGGCGATCTTGCCGCTGCACGGCTCTATGATAAGGACGGAAGAGCCATATACCCCATCGATGCCGAAGAAACCGATTTTATTATGAATGCTTCACAGGGCGTTGTTCATGAGATCACTAAGACCCAAACCGGGTATACCATGCGCTGCTGCACCCCGATACAGCTCGGCGCGCGAGTGGGATATCTCTATTTTGAGCAGGACGTGTCTGCTCCCTTTGCGCTGTATGCTTCCATGACCCGCACGGCAACACTGATCACAGTGCTTGCAATATGTGCTGCAGGCGTGTTGCTGCTGCTCCTTAGTGTTTGGCTGACCCGGCCCGTCCGGAAGCTTTCCGCAGCGACGCGGAAGATGGCAGATGGAAATTATCGTGAACGTTGTGCCGTTACAACAGGCGACGAGATCGGTGAGCTTACCGCCGACTTCAATAAAATGGCGGACGCGCTGGAGGCGCATATGGAGCAGCTTGAGGGGGAAGCGCGCAAGCGCGAGAACTTCGTTACGAGCTTTGCCCATGAATTGAAAACGCCCCTTACCTCCATCATCGGTTATGCGGACATGCTACGCTCTCAACAGCTTGATGAAGAAACGCGCTTCTGCTCGGCTAACTATATCTTTACAGAGGGGCGAAGGCTGGAACGGCTTTCGTTGAAGCTGCTGGAGTTGATGGTCCTCAACCGGCAGCAGTTCGATTTGGTTCCCACAGAAATCGCGGACATTGCGGCAAGACTTTCTCAAGCCGTCGCTTCCGCCGTTATGGAAAAATACGGCGTAACGCTTGAACTCACAATGCCTGAGGCTACGGTTCTAACGGAACCCGATCTTTTCCTTACGCTTTTGCTTAATCTTATAGATAATGCGGGAAAAGCAGAAGAGAACGGACAGCGCGTTTACGTTTGCGGGCGTTGCTGCCCCGCCGGATACCGCATCAGCGTGTCGGACGAAGGCCGAGGCATCCCAAAAGAAGAGCTTGAGCGCATCACGGAAGCGTTCTACATGGTGGATAAATCCCGCGCCCGCGCTCAAAATGGGGCGGGACTTGGATTGGCGTTGTGCGACGCCATCGCAAAAATTCACCATACCAGGCTGGAATTTCAAAGCGAGCCGGGAAAAGGTACAGTGGTTTCGCTGTTTATTCCCTATTATATGGAGGCGGACAATGTATAAGCGCAGTCCGTTGGCTTATATTATAGCAGCGTTGTCGTGCGCCACAATTATCGCCCTGTGCGTATTGCTGCCGAGGTGTTTATCACGGAACCACCAGTCTGCGCTTTTAGGAACAACCCAGGTTGAACCGCTGGAAGCCATGCCCGTTGAAACGGCGCCAACGCCGCTGCCTGAAGAGGCGCTCGTTGATCGCGCAATCGAATGGTACGCAAGGCAAAACCAATCGGCGCAGTTTGTAAATCTGCAGGAGGACGTGGAACCGTCAGCTGAAGAGCTTGACAGGGCGGCTGTTATGGAAAAGCTCAGTGAGCAAATGAAGCGCCTAATAGCCACCGACATGGATTCCATACCGGAAGCGTCCGAAATGTGCTATTACCGGCTTGTGCACGGGGTAACCGCGGATTATCAGGGCTTCTACAGTATTGAATACAAAGACGCCGCAAACGATCCGGTCAAACTCATTCTGGATGCCAACACGGGAACGATCATAAGCTGCGAATTTACGGTTCCAGACTCGGATGCGCAAAGCATTGCAATGCGCTTTGCAAACCTGTGGGGCATGGAAAATGGGCAAACGATCAAATGGCAGAGATTCACCTCAATTGACCGGGAATACCTGCTATATGGGAACGGAGAGAACCGACACATCAGCATCGTGCTCGACACAAATGCAGGCAATGAGAATATGCTCCTCTGCAACGTCACGCTGCGTCCGGGAACGGGAGAAAGCCAATGAAAAAGCTGCTTTTAATCTGTCTGCTGCTGTGCTTTACCTTTGCTGCATGCGCAAAATCCGAGCAAGCGCCGGTATATACGCCAACTCCCCTTGCCTGGGATATCTCAACCCCACCCCCTATGCCTGCGCCAAGCATTGACGTTGATCTGAGCGACGCAAGGGAAAGGGGCTATGTGGAAATCGACATCGACAAAAGCGACGGCTATCGTGATTTTGTGTTGGAGAGCAGGATCACCGATGATTACGGCGAATCCACCTTTTTCCGCTTAATTAACGGGAAATACATAGACCTTGGCTCCATCGAGGATTACATCACAGCCGAGATCGGTACTCCGCACATCACACTGGACGGCATGGGGTATATTTATGTCAACCAACCCTCCGCCCACCTTGGATGGGCGCGCATCGACCGCATTTATACAGTTGTGGACAATGCGCTTACGGAGGTTCCCCCATTGCATCATGTGTATTACCCCATCGATGAGACCGAGTTTACGGTTCGTGATACGGTGAGCGTTTACGCAGTGGGTCTTACCTCTGAGCAGCTCAAAGGTATCTTGCCGGTGGACGCGCCTGCTTTTGCATGGGATAGCATTGGCGGCGAGGGGCGTGGCAAGAGAAGGCTGCTTTCAAAGGATGACAGGGTGACCGTGTTCGGCACGGACGAGCGAGGCGCAGTGGTGCTGGATTTTGATGGGGAGGCTTATTTGCTGCCCATGATGACGGAGGCGCAAAGCGACGTATGGGGCGACCTGGTTGCGGACGGTCGATTCTTTCACGAATACTTTTTTAACGAAGCAGTGGAGGATTATTTTCACCGCAGCTGATACAAGTCGGATGCAATTGTAAGATATGATGCCTTAAAAGACGAACGGAGAGCAAACCAATGAAGCGCAATAGAATATTCTTATATGCCTTAACCATTTTCGCCGCGGCGGCAGCAATGCTTGCCATCTTGCTGCTTATGCGTTCCCTTCAAAGGAATAGACAAAACGCACAGCTGAACACGGTGCGTGTGGAAAAAATCCCGGAAGCCGAACTACCTGCAGAGGAGCGCAGCGAGGACTGGTTCGTGGGGGACTGGGCGGGGCTTGTTACTGGTCCCGGCGAACCCGACCCCGGGTGGACGGATTTCGGAGTGGCGGCGCTGAACTTTTATGCAGAACAAGCCTGCCTTTTGCGCATCTATGCCACCGGACAGGGGTATGAAGCAAAGATTGGAAGCTCTGTTTGGGCCGTAACGGAGCATACCATGGACTCCATTACACTTTGCTGCACAACGGCATCCCATGAAGCGGAGCATATTCCGGACAGCATCTATTATGAGCAGGCGCAGTTTGAAGTGGGACAGACCATTGCGTTATCCTATTCTGCGCATATCAAAAGTTCCGTCGAGCGCGCACACGTACCGGAAGAACACATCCTGATCGGCGCGGCAAGCCCCGGCGAGTTCGACGAATGGAACCACCATTTTATTCTTGCGCTCCTACCCTCAGGCGAAAGGCGCAGCGATGAGAGTGGTGTTTATCCATGCTGGTACGGCGGCTATGAGGACATGGAAAGCGATTTCAAGGGGATGTTTTGCCTGGGCGTGAGCTCTCGCGGCAAGCGTATGCTCGGCGAGGTGCTGGACCGGGGAGACGGCGTGGAAATCACCCTCGGCATGTTCGACGGAATTGAGTACAGCCGCACCTTTTTTTACGGTGAAAGGGATATGCGCGGTGAGGATTTGACGACGTATGTGGGTATGGATGACGCCGACGGCGCGTTTTTCCCATTGTTTCTTCGCTACGATGCGGATAACGTTCCTTCAAAATGGGTGGATGTATCCAATGAGCACAGCGTGTATTATGAGACGGTATATATCCCGAAAACGCAATCGGAGATCGAAGATCTTTTGCGCTCCGGCGACAACGATATTTGGACAAGGCGGCAAATTGCGGCGCGTCGGGGTTTCATCGATTATGCGCAAAGAATCGTTTACGGCTTATACACAGGTTATGGCCTGGATAAGCTGATTGCGCATATTCCGCAACTTGCGCTGCTTGATGCGTCATACCGTGAGGAGGTATCTCTTGCGCAGATTATGCCGGGCGACACGGTGGGGGACGCAAAAAAACTCTATTCGCTGCACCCCTTGCGGGAGGATGAGCAGGCGTTGTTTGGCCTTGAAGGGCTGATCCCGGGAAAGACACTGTTTTACACGGACGGCGCAGGACTTCTTATCGTTGCGTACGCTCAGGATGGGCAAGAGCTGATTGGAAAAGTCGAAATCGTCAGGCCCGGCTATGCCACGCCGGACGGCCGGCAGGTAGGCGATCCGCTTGACAAACGAAAGCAAACGATCTATGTTAGAGACGCAAGAATCAGCTTTGGCGAAAGGTATCAATCCGATGGTGACGCAATCGAAAGCATCACTATGACGGTTGCACTGGACCGGGTTTGGGATGAAACAGAGCTTGATGTGGACGGCGATGGAGTACTTGAACGGCTGACCCTTTCCGGAAGGTGCTACGGAGCCTATGTGGAGCAGGGCACGGTATTGGGCAACTCTGACAAGGGCACGGTGGAGGCCTCCGATTATGGCACCAAAGCAAGGCTTGGCATATACAAGGGCGACGCGCTGTATGCTGAAGCGGAATTGCCGCTGTATATCTATTTCCTGCTGCCGCGATTTTGCGATAAGCTACAAACCAAAACTCCCGGCGAGATATACATTTTGTGCGAAACGGGCGGCACGGGGAATGAGGAGCCGGTTTATTGCGTGACGGTAGACGGCAAGGAATTCCATACGGAATTTGTGGGGTTCCGGGACATTTACTCCCGATGATTCCATGTAGAAACTTAAAAATGACGGAGGTGCGTGAAATGAAAAAAGCTATACTCTTAATGTGCTGTATCGTTATGCCGATATGCCTGGCGGCGTGCGGCATGTTCCCCGTCCGGCCCGTTGCACAACCCCCAGCCAACGAGCCGGACAGCGCGGATATTGCCGTAAAGCCGGAAGCTACGCCCGATCCGCTCCAAGCCTCTGACATCAAGGCGGGAACGCTTGCATCTTGTCAAGAATGGAGCGCCGTATTCGATAGTTTGGACGCTGTGGTGCAAAGCGATCCCGTAGGCCCATACGCGCTAAGCCTGAGCTATGACGGCACGGCACAGGGCCATGACCCGGTAACGGGGGCAGCGATTCAGGGCGCCACGGTCGTTTCCGTAAACGGCAGCGTCGCATGCCGCTGTGAGTGGGGCACGGAGGTGACTGCCATAACTTGTGATCTGACCAATGACGGCGTGGAGGAGCTGCTGCTGATCTTATGCCCGATCATGGACAATGCGGCGCATTGCGATGTGCATGTGTTCAGCATAGATGCGACTACAGGCAAGGCTGTGGAAACGCTCACCCTCGCTGGAGGCCCCTCGTCGGCATTCATAGACAGGAGCGCAAAAAGTTATTTGCACATACCGGATGATTTTGATTATCCGGTCAACGCGGTAACGACGTCAGGCGTTAATGAATTTTGTGCAGGTGTCGATATAATGGAAACGGAGGACGCGCAGTATTTGCGCATACTGCACGGAATTTATCCGGACGGTTACGACCGCACTGGCTTTACCGCATATAGCTATGTGATGTGGAACGGAGGGTGGAATATTTTCGGTCAGGAAACGACACTGAACTGACACCTGTTCGTCACTATCGAAGTAGCTATAAGTATATTATCCTTTACTTGTCCGGACAAACAATGATGTAAAGGAGAATATTAAAATGTCAGTTCCTATTGGTAGTGGACTCTCAGATAGTCAGTGGGTGTATCCATTTTCTCAGCTTGAAACGAAAGACCTCCTCGCTCGTGTCATTTACGCAGAAGATACTAAAACAACGTCGGGCCAGGCTGCTGTTGCTCAGGTGCTTAGAAACAGGTACGATAATCCTGATGGATATAACTTTGGGCACGGAGGCGTTAACACTTGGGCTATGGTAGTATATAAGGCCTGCAGTGTAGCTCAAGGTCCTAATGAAAATGCGCAAAGGCCGAATACCAACGATTCCTTTTGGGCAAATGCACTTTCCCTTGCCACAAAGCTTGTGCAGAACCAGTCTATATCTTCAACAGTTGGAGCGCGATACTTTTGGAAATCTGCTGATGCCTGGCCCAGCTATAATGCGGATAGCACAAAAGTAAAGGTAAACGTTAAAAGTTATCTGAACTCTAGTGGAAAAGGGAATTACTTTCATAACAACAGCGAAACGTTTATCCTTGCGATTGATTATGGTAACGATGCTGACACCAAATTCGCATTCATGAAGATAGCACAGTTCCGCTTGAATGATCTCGGCTACAACTGCGGTACACCGGATGGCAAGCAAGGAAATGTTACCGATGCCAAAATCAAACAGTTCCAGACAGCCAAGGGCTATACAGCTGATGGCATTATCGGTTCTACAACTTGGAATGCGCTTCTTCCGCAGGTTAAAAAGGGCAATGTCAATGATGCTGTACGGTTCTTGCGCGCTAGGCTTACGGCCAAAGGGTATTCCGGGCTTGGTACCTCAACAACTTTTGATTCTACGCTTGAAAGTAAGGTCAAACAGTTTCAGACTTCAGCAGGACTTACTAGCGATGGTATTGTTGGCATGAATACTTGGAGAAAACTAGGCTAATACTCTGAAAATGATGGGGCAAAACTACATATGCTTTGCCCCATCAACTTAATTCTTTATACATATAATTTGATACTTCCCCGGCGCGTTCCCGCTATACCTAAACGGCCAGCAAGTCACAAGCACCAGTGTATCCCCCTCTGCAGCGGGCAAGCGCCAGTCGGCGGTATTCTCGTAGATAATAGTTTCGGTGACGGTATAGGTCGCCGTGCGCCCGTCCGGGTAGGCAAAAGAGATAATGTCGCCCTGCTTCATCTTTTCCAGCGGCCGCAGATGTTTCCGATTGCGGTGACCCAATATCACGCACATACCGCTTTCACCGGGGAGGGCGCTGTCCGGCATCCAGCCGGGGGATTTGTCTAACGTGGCCTCGTCCACGTTATCAGCGATAGATATGTCTTGTCCGCGGATCGTTAGTGTACCGAGACGATTCGTCACAGGAGGAGTGTTGGTTCCTTCAGGCTGTGCTGTTGCGGCGGGAGCATCTTCAGCGGGTTCTGCCGTTGCGCCCAATGCAGACACGGGGGGCATTGCTGTTTCTACAATCCGTACCGGCGCTTCAATTTCCACGATTGGCGTTTGTCCATTCTCATCAAAGCATAGTAAAGCCAGTATCATGACAGCAACAGCAGAGGCGGCAATAAGCGTCGCCCTTATAATGATTTGTTTCTTCATGTTTTTCGCTCCTTACACATGTGGCCTTGCATACATAACGATTTGCCAGTTGGTACTGCTCCATAGGTCCCGAAGCACAACGCGACCTTTGGATGAGCTGGCATCAACAATTCTTCCATTACCTATGTACACACCCACATGATGCACCTCGTTCCAGCGTCCGCAGCGGCACACAGTCTTGCTCCAGAAAATCAAATCACCGGGCTGGAAAGAGGATGCGGCTATGGTGTAGCCGTTGTTATAACAATACTGCGCCTGCGTGACAGAAGTGCCGGGGATGGATACCCCCGCCTGCGCATAGGCGTATTGGGATAGGTCGCTGCAATCCATCACGGAATACGGCGTGCCTACCTTTGAAATCGCCGCCTGTGCAATTGCGCCGCCCTTGGTGCCTGTAGGCAGATCGTTGACCAACGTAGCGAAGTCGGCTGCGGTCAAGCCGCCATAGATATCCACGTCAATGAGCTCCGCAAAGAAAGAATAGTATTGCGGAGACATCAGCTCCTCCAGAATTTTCATCTGACCCTCATCGAAAACGTACAACCCCGCTCCTTCGAGGTAAGTCATGCTCTGAATGTCGATGAAGATATTCAGGGTTGTGGTGGTTTCTTCTACTTCTTCGCCATCTACGATGATGGTAGTTGTGTTGGTTTCCACCTCGGTGCGTATGTTCACGGTATTCATATCGAGAAAGGTGCTTGCAAGGACTTGCTGTTTCTCCGGCGTGACCGTCAGCACCTCATCGCCTGCTGCTTCATCTGTCGTAGTCTTGACCGCATACACGCCCAGCACGTCCGTCCAATTGTTGACCATGAAGCTGTCGCCGTCAAAGTCGCCCTCGTATATCACATTCACAGCGTCATATCCACTTGTTGACAGGCTGTCGATCCGGGCTTGCAGGTCGTTGCTGAAATCCGTATTGATGTCCACGATGGCCGCTTTGAGCTTGCCGGGGTCGGCCTCGTCTGAGAAGAACACGCCAAATGCCGAACAGAGGATAGCGGCGACAGCGCCAACGGCAATAATGATGAGTACGACTATCCAGCCACCCGCCGCGATCCATGCAACAAGCGCCTTTGCAGCCGCTGCTGCCGCTTTCGCCATAGCTGCCGCCGCCTTTACCACAGCCTTTGCAACGGTGACCGTCACCCTTGCGGCGACACGAGCGGCTTGTGCCGCCGCACGAGCTGCCACCTGCGCGCCCCGTGCCGCAGCCTGTGTGCCTTTTGCCGTCGCTTTCCCTGCGGCCTGCGCGGTTTTGACAGACGCTTTTTCCGCCGTCTTGATTGCATTGGCGGTCTTTTCCGCCGCTTTAGCGGCTGCCTTTGTTGCCTGCTTAGATGCTTTCACGGCTCGGTCTGCTGTTTTGATCGCAGCTCTCTGCGTCTCGCTCGCCGTTTGTTGCGCCTGCTTTGCTGCTGATTGCCGTGCTGCTCTCTGAGACGCTTCCGATGCAGACCGTTCCGCAGAGGCGCGCTCTGAATACTGCGACGTCCTGCGCCTACTCGCAGACTGGCAGCTGGCGTTCTGCTGCTGGGCTTGCTTGCCGGCAGGCTCCTGCGCATACCGCTCGGTATCGAAGCTACGATCCTTGGGGCGGAGGATATCCTTTGCACCATCGCCCACCATGCGAACGGCATCGGTCGTCATTTCCTCAGCACGGTCTATGGCATAATTTGAGGAGGACTGATTCTGCTGCTCCGTCTGCTCCTGCGCTCTGTCGCGGGCGCGCTCTATGGCTTTGCGCATGGCGGCGGGCGGCATGCGCACATTCTTATCCAGCGTCCAGGGTTTACCCACCGCTGGTTTTTCTTTTATGGTTTTCATGGAATTGGACTCCTTTCAAAGAGAGATCAAAAGAACCGGCTTTTTACGAACACGCCGACACAAAGCCTGAAACGTATGGTAACATCACACAAACTCAAAGGAGGTGTGCTGTATGCGTACTATTGATATGATCGTATTCACGGTCTTGAAGTTCTCTGTAATGCTGTTTATCGGCGTATTCCTGTTCCTTGTGCGGCTGGCGCTTGGCGGCCGCTGACTGTGAGAAAACGAATGGAGGTAATGAAAATGAAAGCAAAACGCTATCTATCCCTACTGCTCGGTGTGGTACTGCTCGGTTTGAGCGCTACGGCGTTTGCGGAGGTCGAGGTTGAGGACGGCGAGAACCTGCCGTCGCCGATGGTTGTGACGTATGACGCTCCGGCTACTGTGGTAGTGACCATCCCTGCTCATTCGCCTGTGCCCGTCGAAACGCCTGACGCGCCCGCCGTGCCAATCATAACTCCCGTTCCTACGATAACGCCACAACCGACAACGAAGTCTACTGATCCGCCACAGGATATCAAGGGCGATTATAAGAAAGGTTCGGTGTACGGCCCTTACCTATCCACACGGGAGTTGAAAGAGGTAAAGCGAAAGTGGGCGAAATCGTATCCGCCTGCATTTCGGATGGCATGACGGACAGAGAAAAGATCATTGCGCTGGTGAACTATGTTTATGACCATTGCTCGTATGCACCCGATTGGTCGAAGAACCGTGTAAACACCGCATGGGGGCTGCTGGTATATGGCGAAGCGCAATGCAGTGGGTATGCCCGTGGTATGGTGGCGCTGGTCAACGCTGTGGGCATTGAATCACGGTACGTTCATGCCGCAAAGGACGACCCCATCAACCCAAACCATCAATGGAACTTGGTAAAATTGGACGGTAAGTGGTATCACCTCGATGTGCAGATGTTCGATTCCAGCTATTCGGACGTTAATAAGCCAATTGTGCTGATGGGTAGGCACTTGACGTATGACGAGACTGAATATCCCCAAATTGCGGGAAACAGTTTAACCTTACAATAGGAGGGCTATAAATGGGAGAATATAAAGATTGCCTGAGCTGCACCGCATCCATGAGCGAACCTGCAGAGAGGGATGGCGAATACGATAGGCTATTTTGCGTGGTCAAACAAAAATATGTAAATGACGATGAGTGCTGTGAAAGCTACAATTGATCGTATGCAAGTAGAGTTTAAGGCCGGACGTTGTACTGCGTCCGGCCTTTGCTTTATACGTTTTACCCTTCCATTTCGGACGGGCGCGTTGTGAGAAGTTTATATATCTTCGTATTGCTCGGAAACCTGTCCTCGAAAGGCACGATGCTCCCGCCACACTTCAAAAGCCCGTGACCGCTCGGCACGTTGGTGATATAGGAGAGCTGGTTCTCGGAGATGTTCAGGAGCTTAGCAAGCTCCAGCCTGTCAGTCGCCGCCTGATTGAGCATGACGAGGAACTCGCTGTTTGCAAGCATGGTACGCGCCGTATGACTTTGGAGCAGATCGTCCACGTTCTGCGTCAAGCCGGTCGCGCAGGCGCCGTACTTGCGGACACGCTTCCAAAGCGTAAACAGGAAGTTCGCGGAATACTCATGCTGGAAAAGCAGGTATATCTCGTCGATGATTATCCAGGTATTTCTGCCCTTCATACGGTTTGCCACTACACGGTTAAATATGCTGTCCAGTACCACCAGCATGCCAATGGGCAAAAGCTGCTTGCCGAGGTCGCGGATATCGTAACACACGATACGGCTGTTGGGGTCCATGTTGGTGTGCTGAGCAAATGTGTTCAAACTGCCGTTGGTAAAAAGTTCTATTGCCAACGCCACGTCGTGCGCCTCCGGCTCATCCTGTCGGAGCAGCTCTGCATGGAAATCCTGCAATGTAGGAGGCGTTTCCGCGTAGTTGCTGGAGAGGTACTTGCGGTACACATTGGCGGTACAGCGGTCGATAAGGCTCTTTTCCTTGGCCGTAAGTTTCCCGCTGCCTACAAGCTGTTCGCAGAGGGACAGGATAAACTCGGACTTCAGTATGACAGGGTTCTCGCCGTCGCCATACCCCTCCGTCATGTCCATCGCGTTGATGTGGTTGGCGCTGGTGGCCGCAATGCGGATGACCTCGCCGCCAATAGCTTCAATCAGCAGCTTATATTCCGCTTCAGGGTCTATGACGATGATATCGTCGCCGGTCGCCATTGCGAGGTTGAGCATTTCCCGCTTAGCCGTGAAGGACTTACCGGAGCCGGACACGCCAAGCACGAAGCCGTTGCCGTTCAGAAGCTGCTTGCGGTCTATGAATAGCAGATTCTTGGATATGGCGTTGAGCCCGAAATACACGCCGTGATCGTGCCGTATCTCCTGTGCCTTGAAGGGCATGAGAACGGCGGTGGACTCCGTGGTCAGCGTCCGAAGGGCGTTGATCTTGCGTACCCCGTAAGGAAGCGCGGTGTTGAGCGCGTCCATCTGTTGGAAGGAAAGCGTGGACATCTGGCAGAGATGCTTACGGCCAACGGAGAGAAGCGCTTCCGTGTCGGTGTTGAGCTGCTCCAGCGTATCCGCCGTATGCGCAAGCGTCACCACCACGAACATCATGCGCTGGTCGCGGGTGATGAGGTCGTCCAAGAACTCCTTGGTTTCCTTGCGCTGCAGTTCCATATCGTAAGGGATTACGGCGCTGAAATTGTTGGCGGCGTTCTGCTTGCGCTGCCAGTTGGATACGTTGGTTTCGATACCCAGGAGCTTATTCTGCATCTCCCGCACAGCCTCATCCGTGGGGATGGGGATAATGTCAATGGAGAGCATGAGGTTGCGGTTCAGTTCGCACAGTTCTGATATCATGGAGTCCTTGATATAGCTGGCGTACTCACGAAGATACAGTACCCTGCCGAACTTGCCGCCCATTGCGAAGTGGTTGGCGCGGAAGTCCAGACTGTCCGGGCAGATACTCTCCTTGAAGCCGTGACCTTTTTTTGCGGAGGAGTTCATATCGAAGCAGAAGTTGCTTTCCTCCCCGGCACGGAAGAAGTCGTGGAAGATGCGAAGCCGTTCCTCTGCGTTCAGTTCCGTACAGATGGAAGAGAGCTTGCCGAAGTGAGTCATGAGGTCGGTCCCCACACGGGCGAAGTAGGCGCGGGCTTCCTCGACCGTCTTTTTATACACGCTGACGGTAATATAACGCTCCTGCACGATGCTGTTGTTGGAGCCGGTGATCTTGTCGAGCAGCATATCGTTGTACTCACGGCGCAGATCATCCAGTCCGTCGCCGGTGGAACGGAGCAGGATGCTCTTTTCAAAATCGTCTCGGTTAATACGGCGGTTGTTGATGGTGATTTTGGCGGTGGCGCCGGAATCCAGCGCGTTCAGCAGTTCGCTGTAATCGAGGAACATCTCGGTTTTGTCGTCCTTGCTGGCTATGGCGTAGTTGATGTCCTCAAAACGCCAACACTTGCTAAATTTGTTCCCACAAAGGAAAATCCCGTCTGGCCAGATTCGGCGGACGGGAATGGTGTTCTGTACGGACTTGGGAATGACGAAGGGTTCTTTATCCTGCTTCAGCGTTTTATCCAGGGTCTTTATCATATGGCGTTTTCCTCCGTGTAGTAGTTTTTATTGCGCTTCCATTGCTTCCGACACACTTTGATGTTGTCGGCCTGCTCCGCTTCGAGGGCGGGCAGGATGGCGTTGGCATAGTTGTTTTCTGGTATGCAGACAAGCTGCTCCGGCATGAGGAACTCGCTTCTGAACCACACCACTACGAACTGCTCCGCCGTCAGCCCGTGATAGCGTACGAAACCGCATGCGGCGAATGGTGCGGCGCCGAGGATGCAGATCCAGCCCACATCCATGCCGCCGACCACATCCTGTAAACCGAAATAGATTCCCACAGCGGTTCCTACCGCCAGCAGGGAAAATATGCATTGCCTCAAAGACAATCCGAAAAACATGCTTTCCTGATAGTCCCTGATTTCTTTGTTTATCTTGACTTCCAAATAAATTACCTCCTTACAGTCCCAGCATCTGTTTTACCGTGGTGTCCGCAAGGCGTACCGCGCCCACCAGCACCAGCAGGTTGAACACCAACTCACCAATGTATGACCAAACCATATTGACGGCGGTCATGCCTGATACAGCAGGTGCGCTGGTTGCGAATACAGAGAAGATCACGCACGCCAATACGATGATCGCTCCCTCAAGACACACACCGGCATAACTCTTAAGAAACGATATGCCGATGCTTTGGCTGGGCTGTCCCGCGAAGCTCGCAAGGGCTACGGGCGCAATGGCAGCGTGAAAATAGAGCTTGAAGAACCGGCTGTACACGGTCAGTACCACTACGAAGGACAGCACCGTGATGAGCAGACTTGATAACAGGGCCACGATCCACAGGGGGATGGAATCGAGGAAGCCCACGCTTTCGATGACGGTTATCATGGTTCCGGGCAGGCTCAATGCGCTTTGCCCGCTGATCCCCGAGGACGTCGTGATTTTGGATATCACGCCCTGGCATATGGACAGTACAGCCATGAGCAGCTCCATGCCGTAGGTAATGGCGGCTTCCGCCAGCGCAAAGCGGACGAACATTTTCACCGCCACCTCCGGCCGCTTGATCTCCGTAAAGCTGCCGCAGGTCTTGACCACGCCTACAACGAAGAACAAAACGAGCAGGCCGTAGCCAATGGCCTTTAGCCCGCTGTGAATGCTTTGAATAACGCCCCACACAGCGCCGCCCTTGAATGCTTCCGGGCTGGTGGAGAGCAGCGTCCATATCTCGGCCAGTTTATTGTTCCATGTGGTCAGCGCATTCTGCAGTATTTCAACAATCCAGTTATCACTCACACGAATCACCTCCAACGGACGGTAGGTCTATGCCCGCCATCCGCAAAGCAATACTGGATTTAACCCGTGATCAGGTCGAGGATTTCCTTGGAAAACATGATAATCACGCCGCCTGCCAGTGTGAGAAATCCGTTTGCCCTTTGACTTGGGTCGTGGCTTTTGAGGGACAAACCGATCTGCACAATACCGAAGCCCAAGAGGATTAGGCCGATGGCTCGAATCAGGGAGAAGATAAAGGTACTCAGGTTATTGATGACCTGCAGGGGATCGCCGTCCGCAAGGGCCGGCACGGCAAACGCGAACACCAGCACCAGTGCGCAGTAGATCGCAAACAGGCGTTTTGTCTTTTTATTCATATAGTTATTCTCCTTCGTTTTTATAGTTGGAATAGAGGATATCGTCGGCGTCGAGGATGGCGTAATCGTCAGCCCTGTTGGGGTCGAGTATCACGTCATCCTTGGCGCGGGGTGCAAGGGTATGGTCATAGACAGGTGCGCCGCAGTCAGGAGTAAGCCGGATGCCGGGGTGCGACATGAGGTCGTACTTCTCGTCCAGCATTGGCGCTTCGCCTCGAAGCAGGAGGATGGCGTAACGGTTGTCCAGCTTACGTATTTCGTCGGGCTGCAACAATTCTCTGCCCGCCTGCTGCCAGTTGGTAGAATAGCTACCGCTCCTGCCTTTGGATTGCCCGTAGGTGTTCGTATCCAGCGTTTCCTTGCCAAGAACTTTTGAGATGTATTCATGGGTACTGGCTTCATTGCCGCCAAGATACAGCAGACTGTCGCAGTTGCCGATGATGCTTTCCCACGAATCCTTGAACAGCGCCTTGATCTGGGCGATGTTCTGAACGATGATGGAAACGCTTATCTCTCTTGAGCGCATGGTGGAAAGCAGTTTCTCGAAATCATCGGGTAAACTGATATTCGCCCACTCATCCATTACAGCATGAACATGAACGGGCAGGCGGCCTCCGTATTTTCTATCCGCAAGCTGATACAGTGTCTGAAAGCATTGTGAATAGAGCAGACCCACGAGGTAGTTCAGCGACGGATCGGAGTCCGGTATACAGCAGAACAGGGCGACCTTCTTTTCACCCAAGTCCACCAGCTGCATTTCATCAACGCATGTCAGCCCCGCGATTTGCGGAAGGTTGAATGCGGCAAGGCGGACCCCTGCTGACACGAGTATGCTTTTGGCCGTCTTGCCCGCTGCCTGTTTGAATACCTTATATTGCTTGACGGCAATGTTGAGCGGATCGCGGTTCTCCAGATTCTCGAACAGAAGGTCGAGGGGACTTTGGAAGGTTTCATCGTCTTCCCGCACCTCGGCGCTCGATATCATTTCGAGTATCATGGCGAAGGTCTGCTCGTCCTCCGGGGCTTCGCGGATGAGGTACAGCATGAGCGCCTGCAACAGCGCCGTTTCCGCTTTCGTCCAAAACGGGTCGGATTCATGGGAGCCTTTGGGCGTTGTGTTTTTGATTAGATTTGATATGAGCCTTAGAACATCTTTGTCGTCGTCGATGTATCGAAATGGATTGTAGCACATGGACGCTTCGGGGTTGATGAGGTCGAACACCCGCACCTCGTACCCTTTAGATTTGAGAAGATTTCCTGTGGAGCGAAGAAGCTCGGCCTTTGGGTCGGTGATAATGAACGAGCAGTTGCCCTGCATGATGTTGGGGCGGGCGTAGTAGCGAGTCTTACCTGCGCCGCTGCCGCCGACCACCAGCACGTTGAGATTTCGCTTGTGCTTGTGTCCGTCCAGCCCCATGCGGAAGCGTCGGGTCAAGAGGAGGTTATCCTCGTACTTCGGCGCTTGATACCGCTTCACGATCTGTCCGGTATCACCCCACACGGCGCTGCCGTGTTCCTCACCTCTGCGGTAGTTGCGGTGATTCGACCAGTAAATACCGATGCCCATGCCGTAAGCCAACAGAAAGAGCAGAATGCACTTGGGCGTGCGCTCCGTCCATGTCAGGGCGAATGGGTTGGAGAGCGCAGCCGTCAGGGAGCCCATCATCTCGGTAAGCCCCATACCGGGCTGTATTGCTTGGGCGAACAGCACAGCAAGCCATATTACCGGCAGACAACCGAAAAGCGGCAGCAGGATTTTATTCCCGCTGCCGTCTGTATTGGGTAATCGCATTGCAGCTCACCTGACTTCCCGGTCGCGCTCTCGGTGGGGTCTGCTCTTTGCCTGCATGACCTTTATCAGCACTTCATTGACGGGAGTCGCGTCCCGCTTTCCCTTGAGCAAGTCCGTGCGAAAGCGATTCAGGGCGTTTATGAGCAATTCCCGCTCGTATGGCGTGAAGCGCACATGATATCGTTTCATATCCATCACCGTGCTTTCTCCTTGGGCTTGCTCTTTTTCTTGCGCTTGGGGCGGATGTGCGGCTGCGCCTGCTGGAGATTCTGTCCGCCTTTGACGATGGGCTTTTTATCCTGCTCCTTGAATGCCTCCAGCAGCTTTTTGACCGAGCGCCTACCTCCTTCTTCGGTTTCGGGGAGTGACTGCGAGTCGCTGCTGATAGGCGAGGAAGTCGCGAACGGAACGTCGCTCCTGTGGACGAAAGGGTCGTTATCTACCCGCTCGTTCTGGATCTCGCTCTCGATAGCGCCGGTGTCCACCACAGCAAGGGACAGCCTGTCGAGGATACGGTTGATCTTTGCAGCGTCACGGCTGAATACCATGATATCCGTATCCGGAGCAGGGTTATGTTTATCCACCATTGCCACAAACAGGACGCCATATTTCTTGGCTTCTTTGGCAAATACCTTGAGCTGATCGGTAGGGAGCTGGAATATCTTCATGGGCTTCCCCTCCCGAAGCATGCGGGTGATGCGGGTTTTCCCGCGTGTCTTTTTGCTGTCGTTTAGAACAGCAATGAGATATGCAACGACATTTTTTGCCGCAAGGCCGGAGAGCTTGAGTGCTACCTCCGTACCTTCCAACGTGTACCGCACGACCTGGTCGGCGGCGTCGGAACCGTTTGACATGTTGTTTCCTCCTGAATTGTAGTATAGAAAGGCACCGTGCGGCGCTTCATGTGAAATTGATTGAAAGTCTGTATTACTTGATATGAGCTTGTTTTTGCTTATCTGATATGTCAATATGGCAGACTGCCTGCTTCTCTGGGCGGCTCGGATATTGTCCCGTGTCTTATGGATATCGACCGAATGCTTTTCAATATCCCTGCACAGGAATATCTCCGCCCAAACGGGGCGGAGCTGCTCGTTGATCTCGTCTATCCGCACTTGACCATCTGGCTTGCGGTAGAGCTTCTTTCGCTCAGCTATCAAGGGTTTAGTTTGTTCCTCTAACTCGAATATTCGAGCATGGAGCTGTTTCACGGACTCGTAGCCGGTTCTTGCTAAGTACCCCATCATGCGGATGCGCTTGTTCAGCTTTTCTACATCGGTTTTGAGCGCCGCGCTTTCCTCTGGCTCCCAACGGCGGTTACCGGGACGGTAGCCCATGCGGTAGAGGTAATCGAAATACAGTGCGCGCAAGCCACGCAAAGAGAAGGCGGCTCGAAGCGAGGTCTTGTGCAATATGCCGCGCCGGTACTTATAACCTTGCGCCCGTCTGGGCGAAGGAGTATAACCCTCCGGCTCTGCTTCTTCAAGGCGGTCGCGGGCATAATTGGCTCTGCTTGGTATCCGTTTTTCCGCAATACGCCAGCAAATATCCTCCCAGCTATATCCTTCGCCGAGCTTCTCGCCAAGACGTATGGCGTGTTCAGCTCCCGGCGCGCGCACCGTCACATACTTATGCCTTGGATTGGCGTTGACCTCGTATCCGCAGTCTGAAAGATAGTCCAGCATAGCCTGCGGGGAGAAAACGGCTTTGCCTGCGATTCCTTTGTCAATTGCTTCCTTTAGCAGTTGCCGTTGTGTGGGTTTGCCGGTTCGCTCCGCCATGATTTCCGCATAATGCTTGCCTCTGCTGCCGGGTTTCGGTTCTATTACAGACAAACCATGTTCCCGGCAGAGCTCATCGGATATGCGGCGTATGGACAGATACAGGTCCTTTTCGCCTATATGGTATTTTTTGCCCGTGATGCCGTTGACCGAGTTCCACACCAGATGGTTATGGTACTGATCCGTGTTGAGATGGGAGCAGACGATCACCTGATATCCTTCGGGCAACAGGCGGCGGGCAAGCTCCAAGCCCAAGGCGTGGCATTGCTCCGGCGTGACTTCATCTGTCTGGAAGGATTGGACAAGGTGATAGCCCCGCACGCCGCCCTCTTTGTGAAACCGGCGCTTTACCGTCAGCATCTCCTGATATGCGGTTTCGTTTATGCAGCCTATGGCGCTCTCGAACAGCGTTGTTTCAGTCTTATCCCGGTTGAAAGCATAGTCTACGCTGTTCTCCAGCATGGTCTTTTCCGGGTCCTGCACATAATCCGTCGAGCGGCGCATATCGTCATGGATGACCTTGATTCCAGTCCACGCCATATCAATACCGCTCCGACATGATCTGCCATGTATCCGTCAAGAGCTTGCGAAGCAATGCAATGTCCTGCTCTTTCAAGGCTTCGCCCGTCCGCGAGCGCCGGAGTATTTCGTTCACGCCGTTAGAAATATCAGAGAGGGTGGATAGCAACTTCCCGTGATGCTTGCAGGGGCGAGAATGGATATTCAGCCCCATGATCAGACTTCTCATGAGGGCTTCTTTGCTGACCGTGCTTTTCTCGGCTTGTTCGTTTAAGTGATCATATTCCGCTTGATTAAGCCGCACGGTTATAATATGCGGTCGATTTTTCATGTCGCTCTCCTTTCGATTAGCGTCTTTCCGGGGGGTCAGGGGGGGCAGCGCTCCCCCCTGAAGCTGTGTCAAGCTAGCTTGGCGCTATGCTTGAGACCTGATTCCCAGCCGTGTGCGCACCCCACGTCGGCGGGGCCGCAGCCCTGCCGATACCTGTCGGAAGAGGGAAACTGAATAATGCCGTTGCCGGGTATGACAGGGGCATTAACGCTGGTTTTCCCCCCCCCGTATCCCGCACGGGTGGTTAATGAGTCTACTCGCCGTTTTGCACGGGTGGTTAATGAGTCTACCCGGCTCTAAAAGCCCTCTTTTTTGAGGCGCTCCTGTCCCAGCTTCACATACTCGGCGCTCATCTCAATGCCGGTCGCGGTATATCCTTCCTGCACCGCGGCGAGTATGGTCGTGCCGCTGCCGCAGAAGGGGTCGAGGATATGCCCACCGGGTTCGGTGATCTTCACGATATCCCGCATGAGCTGCAATGGCTTTTCTGTGAGATGGATACGGTTCTGGGGATTGGAATAACGGAACACGCCCGGAAGGCAAGGCACGGGACGGTTGATGGGCATGTCGCCGTTGCTGCCCCACACGATGTATTCGCTCTGCTGTTTGAACCTGCCCTTTTGAGGGCGGCAGTTCTGCTTATCCCATACGGCGACGCCGCGCCAGGTCCAGCCCGCCCATTGCAGGGCGTCGGTCAGGCTGGGAAGCTGTCTCCAGTCGATGAACACGCACAACGGCGCGCCGGGTTTGGAAATGCGGCGGCACTCGCCGAGCCATTCTGCCGCCCAATCTGTCCAGCTTCGCTGGTCCTTGCTGTCGCCGTCAAATGCGGGAGGGGCGTTATCTCCCATGCTTGAATACTTGCGGATGGTGGATTTCACCTTTTCCGCTTGGGTGCGTCCGCCGCTTGCGTAGGGTGGATCACATATAATGGCGTCAAAGGAATTGCATTCAAAGGTTTTGAGCACCTGCAGGGAATCGCCGTGCAGTATGCTCCAGTTCATACCGTTCATGTATGGTTCTCACTTTCGTTCAGAATAAAAAAGCAGCCCGTGCTGCATGCACGAGCTGCCGATGTTGAGGTTTGTTATTCAGTTTAGCGTTGCCGTTATCTCTCCTGATCTCTTGCGCCACACCGCTCGTTGCCGCTATATGCGACGTTGTGTTGAATGTCCTTTGCAGCGTCATCGACCGCAGGCACATGGGCGCGGATATGTTCTTTTAGAAGCACAGCACGTTCATCTAACGCGCGGGCTATCGCCCCGGCGCGTGCGCCGTCCACAAAGTCTGAGCCCGCGAACACCTCCATAGCGATATCGCCGATGTAGGATAAGGCGCTGGTATCGAGCCAGTCGAAGTCATGAACAAGCCGGAGCTGCTCTGAATGCTCACCCTTGAAAGGCTTGCAGGCCACGCGAGCGTTGGCGCGTATCTGCGGCGTGGGCAGCGTGAACCACAAGGACGAACCGCTATCAAAAATCGGGGCTGCGCCAAGGAGTTCCAACGTATTTGCGTTGCGAATCACGCCGAAGTTCCCCTGATGGCGATCCTCGTTGGTAATGAGGTAGTCAAGCGTTATCTGCTGTGCCAAATAGGTTTCCATGTTTTTAATGCCAAGTGATTCGGCGCATTGGACATAATGGTTGTACAGCGACACATGGTTCGGCTTTTGCATCGTATGCATCACATACCATGCGGAAACGTATTCCGTATCCGGCGATATGAAATCCTCGCACACGCTGCAAGGAATGCCGTTATGCATTTCTAAAGTATAACTGATATGAGGGATACCCAGCAGTTCCATGATACGGCTTGCTATGACCTCGTTATACGGCTCCTGTCTGATTGCGCCGCTGCCGCCCTTGACTAGATACCGTTTGCCGTTTCGGACTACCCACTTCTTGCGGAGCCAGCCGTCCGAGGTGTTGTCGGGGGACATGAGGCTTATCTCACGCCCTGCGGCGTTGCCGCCAAAGAGTATCTCGCCTACGTCCTCAGAGAACAGGTTATCGAAAAAGTTCACGTCCCGCCACAGAAGGGATTCCCCTGCGGGGCTTATCCAATAAGGGTCGGACAAGCTGAGCCCTAGGCATTTTTCAAGCAGCTTTTGGGGAGCGGAGATATTGAACGCATCGAGCGCACTTTGTAATCCGGCTCGGCTTGCGGGGATCGAGCGACCGATCCACCAATCGTTCAGCGCGGCGCGGTCGACAACGCCCTTGTGTACAGCGATACCGAGCGGTAAATGCTCGGCGTTTATCATGTCGCCAATGGCTGAGATGGAGCCCGTAGCCTGATCCAGCGTCAGCGTCAAAACGGGTATATCCTTATGCATGAGGGTGTATTCGCGATAGCCTTCCGCCACGGTCCCACCTCCTTCTTCCTGTTGATTCATTATAGCATGACTCCTTTCCTGATTCAATGAAGCATGTCAGATGCGGCATATTTCCTTGGTTTTTGCGTCTTTCAACAGGATACGCTATCTGCACGGGTCGCTTTTATGTGCCGGTCGGAACATACGGTGAAGTGTAGGGTCGGGGCAATCCACACGAGGAATACCATACACCGCGGCGTGTTCAATCTCCTTCTGCATGCCGGGCGTAGGCGGGTCAGCGTACACGTTGATCTGCTGGCAGTTATCGAGGAACCGCATACAGGCGTCCATCGCCAAGCCGTCCTCCACGGGATCGCGTGCATCGGCGAGCTGCGGAAAATAGATGTGCGGACAGAAGGGAATATCACCCTGCAGGAGAACATCACGGGCATACATCCTGGCGCGCTCAATGTTTGCCGCCATGTCCTCACCACGGAGCGGAGCGCAAATGTACACCATGCGCGGTTGGTTGCTATTCATTTTTACTGCGAGGCGCGGTTCAAGATCGGATAGTGGTTCGTTCTTGGGGTAGAGGGTATCCTCGCATAGCTTGTAAGCGGTGTATTTGGAATGAGGCGGCAGGCCGTAGGCGTCGCGGAACATGTAGCCGTACTGGTTCCATATTCCCTGAAGCTGCTCGTAGGAGAATGCGCACCAGTCGGATTGGCCGACGGACACGTCGATATTCCATTGAAGCAGATCTAACACCTTGCATACCTGCACCAGAGTGGCATAGGGCTTTTTATCGGTGTTGGCAAGCCTGTCGCAGAACGTCTTTCGGCTCATATAGTTTTCCTTGTCGCAGGAGATGGCGTTAGCCTGATACCAATTGTAGAGAAGGGTAAACTTTCCGGGCTTTATCATGTCGTCACGGACAAGCGTCTGATACAGCCGCTCGTAACCGCGCACATCGGAAAGATCTAAAATAGGGTAATCTTCCATATCGGGAACCTCCAAAAATGAGTTGTATCATGCGAAAAATAGAGTTAATATACCGAACACCAGATAAGAAAGGCGGTATCGGCAATGCAAAAACGGGAAGAATGGGATGAGCATATCGCACAGTGCTGCGACGCCACACTGTGCCTCATGGAGAGACAGGACGCGGAATATAAGGAATTCGTACAACGCCGCATATTGCTTTCGGAAATAGTAAAGCCCTTTATGGACACAGATGAAGAAATGGCTGTTCCATATGAAATGCAGCGCGCCTTGCGTGAGTTCATTAAAACTCTGCTTATCGGACACAACATGGAGGAAATGATAGCCTGCTATAAATGCGGATTCGGGGACGCGCTTCACATCGTGATAGAGACGGGAGCGTTGCCAAATCAGCAGTGACTGAAACTTCACGCCACCATATACACCAGCGTCGACATGCCGCTGCAAATGCCAAGGCTTACCTTTCTGCATCCCGCGGTTTCGAGCCGTGCGCCTTGGGGGTCAGCTCGGTTTCCACATATTCGGATATGATGTTCAGCGCCTCATAATAATCGCCACAGTTTGTCACGCGGTCGAACATTTCTTTTGCCTGATCCGACATGCCGACCTGCTTGAGAGCGCGGCTCGCGCGCCCCAATATGGCAAACACGTTTCCGTCCTCACCTACGAGGTTCATCCTGGGTTTTTCCATATTGCGTTTTACCTTTCCGTCGCTCGCTGGCGGCTTCTTTCCATGCGTTCAACAGCCATGTCGTTGTAGTCGAAACCCTTCGGCTCCGGCAGCTTCAAAATAACTTCAAGCTTGTCCGAGTAATGCTCTGCAATGTGCTTCGCCGCATATCGCCCCGCAAAATCGTTATCCGTGCATATCTCCATGCGCTTGATATTGGGGTGGTCCAAGAGAAATTGCTCCAAGGCAACAGGCGGTCTTGTTGGACGCTGTATACTTGGCAGCTTGTCGGGCTTCGGAGCGTAGATGCCGCTGACAGCCAGCCTGTATTTGTTCTGCCAATCCAGCCCATCCTGTTCCTCTATGGTGGCGTGGCTCATGGCGTCGATGACGCTTTCGTATATGGCGACGGTATCGTTTTCAGCATCGGGCAGTATGCAGCAGCCGAAGCGCTTCTCGCTGCCCTCCACATCCCGTTTGTAGTCCTGTCCCCATGTGCCGCGCTTGGTGGCGAACCTGGCGACGCCGTCCTTATCCCGCGCCACAAACACGACATTATGGTACGGAATATCCTCGTAGAATAACTGCTGCTCTCTACAGAAACGCAGCACATTTCGGGATATCCCGCGACTTCTAAGATAAGAAACAGCGCGCTCCACATCCGGCGCAGCTTCGGGAAGTACGAACACTTTTTTCGGCTTAGACGGTATCAGCGCAGGCTGAAAGGATGGGGGATCATTTAAGAGCTGCCGCACAGTATCGAGGAACGGCTGACCGCGAACATGGATCAGGAAATCCAGGGCTGATACGCCCCCGATGTCTCTCGACTTCCAATGCCACTTGCTGGTTTCGGCGTTAATTTTGAAGCTGTCGTGGCTGCGAAGCTCGTATTCCTGATACCCGCAGCGCCTCAGATCGTAGTCCTCATATTTCTGCAGGTATTCAAACGCGGACATTTTCCGTGCCTGCTCGATCTGTTCCCTTGATACGCCGGGCATATCTTACCTCCCCAGCGCGTCAAGCAGCTCTCCCGCACGGTCGGTTTCCTCCCAGGGGAGATAATCCTTGCCGAAATGCCCGAAGTTAGTGCTATCGGTAAAAATGGGCTGGTATAGTCCCAAATCCTCGCACACTATGGCAGGGCGGCAGTCGAAGACAGCCTTTACAGCTTCCAGTAGTTCGTCATCCGGAACAGCGCCCGTGCCGTAGGTATCGACGGATATGGCGACAGGCTCCGCGACGCCTATGGCATACGCCAGAGACACAAGGCAGCGCTTTGCGAGCTTTGCCGCAACGATGTTCTTTGCGATATAGCGGGCCATGTACGCGCCGCTCCTATCGACCTTGCTGGCGTCCTTGCCTGAGAAGGCTCCGCCGCCGTGGGGGATAAAGCCGCCGTAGCTGTCCACCATGAGCTTGCGGCCGGTAACGCCGGTGTCCGCTTCGGGGCCGCCAAGGACAAACCTGCCGGAGGGATTCACAAGGAGAGTTGCGTCCTCCGCCATTGGGAAATCCTTGAGGGCTGCGAACACAATGAGCGCCCTGACTTCATTTTCCAGCTCATCCATGTCCTTATCCTCATCGTGCTGCACGGATACGACGATGGCGGTCGCTTCCTTGGGTACGCCGTCCTCGTAGGCGATGGACACCTGTGCCTTGCCGTCGGGCTTCAGGCCCTTGATGAGCCCTTCGATGCGGGCTACAGTCAGAAGACGGGTAATACTGTGGGCAAGCACACAGGGCATGGGCAGCATTTCAGGCGTTTCATCGGTGGCGTAGCCATACATGACGCCCTGATCGCCCGCTCCCTGGTCATCTGGGTCGTCCTCGGCGGGGATATACACGCCGTCCGCGATGTCCTGACTCTGGTCATGGACGAGAATTTCCACCTCATATTCTTCGGGGTCATAGCCCACGGCCTCTACGGTCTGGCGGACGATGCGCTCAATATCTGGCTGTTCCACGGCGGTGATCTCACCGGCTACCACGATCTTGCCCGCGGTCGCCAACACCTCGCAGGCGACGCGGGCGTTTTCATCTTCCATGAGGCATTCGTCGAGGATGGCGTCCGCGATCAGATCGCAGAGTTTGTCTGGATGCCCTTCGCATACGGATTCAGCGGTATATACGGTTCGTTTCATATTGTTTCCTCCATTGTTGTTGGAATATAAGGAAGGACGCTCCCCGATATGGAGAGCGCCATGAGGTTCAGCGTTCCTGCTCGTGATGCCTGTGCGTTTTACGCTTTACCGCTACAACAGGGAGCAGCCTGTCGCGGCGAATGATGTCCGCATATTTCTTTTCCAACTCCGGCGAAAGGGAGATGAAATTGTCCTCTTTTACGCCGCATACAAAGAACGTGCCTACCAGCATATCATACGGTTTCCCGCTGTCATCACTGAGCAGGCAGTTGGGCGCAAGCCCCATGAGCTTTCCTTCGTCGTTGCAGACGACGGCAATCGCGTCCTTCCTGGAAGGGTACACAGCCTGAATGAGCCCGCCGACAATCATCTGCATTTCACGCCAGTCGTTTCTGATCTCCTTGGCATACACCTTCTTGCCGGGTTCCGCGATCAGCACCCGGATGTTATCCTCATGATGTGATTCTTCCATTAGATATCTTCCTCCAACTCGTCGAACTCGAACAGAGCGACATAGGTGATATTCGATTTGTTGTACATGCAATCGTGATTTGTGTAGTAATACAGATCCAATTTTGTATAGGTTCCGGCTGCAAGATTGCGTTCAAACGATATGCCGTTTGAGGTCGTTCCGTAATCCAGCTGATCCCATTGACCCGTCAAACGATTGTATCCGCGAACACGGCCGTAGTCCTGGCCGGAGTGCCCTGCCACGGGCGGAACGACAAACTTATAGTAAATCAACGTTGCGTCCTCGATACCGGGTTCAGAAATGGAACTGTCGGGGCCGGTGAGCATGAGGTTGCCCGCACGGTTCGGGTCGCCCATGAGGAACATGATGCGCTTCGTGGGGCTCTCAGCGCCAAAGGGGTCGACAGCCTTGACCTTCACGATTTGCCTGCCGTCCGGGTACGCATATGTTTCGGAAGGCCGGTTGTCCCATATATACGTCAGCGGGTCGCCGTCCGGGTCTACGGCGCTTGCGGTGATGGTCACAGCATTACCGGGCAGGATAAAGGGTTCCGCAGGCGTGCGGGTGATCACGGGTCTCGCGGGCGCGCTGTTGACAATGGTTAAAGGTACAGCAGTCCATTCGCTGTATGCGCCGAAGCTGTCCCGCGCGCGAACATACACGGTATGCTCGCCAAGGCTGTAATAATCATCTGCTGTTCTTCCGTCCCACTCGACGGTGACGGGGTCGCCGTCCGGGTCGGTCGCCTCGGCGGTCAGTTCCACATACACCTTTGCGTCCTTGATCTTGCTACGCACCTCCACAGCAGAGGAGGCAGATATCACTGGCGGCATATTGGGAACTTCAAAGGACACGGTATGCCAGGGCGAATAAGCGCCTTGGCTGTCTCTTGCGCGCACACGCAGGCTGTGCTTGCCTACCGTGTACATATCGTCGGCGGTCCTGCCGTCCCACTCCAACGTGGTTTCATCCTTGTCGGGGTCGGCGACTGCCGCCGCAAACTGCACCAACGCCTTGTTGCCGCTGCGGGTCGCCGTCACGGTCGCCGATGCTTCCGTGATCGCAGGGTTCTGATTGAGCACGGTAATCTTACGGGTTTGGGTGAACAGCCTGCCCGTGCGAGGGTCGGTTGCGGAGGCGGTCAGACTGTATGTGCCAAGCTCCGGCAGCGACAGCTTCCCGCCGTCGTTAGTAAGCGCACCTACGGGAACATCCACAGCTTTGCCCGACTTTTCCATGCTCCACAAAGGGGTCTGTCCGTTGAGATACGTTTCGCCCATCGTGACCGCAAACTCAGTATTCCTGTAGGTGGTCGCAGGCATGGTAAACGGGAACCGCAACAGCGGATACACCAGAACGCTGTCGGTATGAGTCTTGCCGGATGCGGTTTTGCCCGTCAGCACATACTTGCCCTCGCTGTGGAAGATCAGCATGCCGCCTGCGTCGGAGAGCGTACCCGAACAGGCTTCGGCTAAGGTCACGGCTGCACCGTCCTTTGTGAGCGACCATGTGATGCTGCCGTCAGCGCCCTCCAACACATCTACATCTACAACGGTGTCGGTATATGCTATTTGAGGAAGGCCGAAGGCAAACTTGCCGGGGGCGAACACTTCAATGGTAGAGGATACCGTCACTGCTTTGCCCACACTGTTTTTCGCCAGCGCGGTAAGCGTATATTTGCCCGCCTTAGTGAAAGCGACCGTGCCGCCGTCAATCGTCAGGGTGCCGGTCATATCGCTGCTGTTTGTGGTAAGGCCGAGGATACCGTCCTTCATAACCGACCAGTCTACAGACACGATATTCTTCTGGCTGGTCTGCACGGCGATCTGCGCGTTGGTGCTTGCAACGGCGGGAAGACCGAAGTCGAACGCTGGGCCGGCAGCGGTTTTCGTGCCGGATGGCGTGGTAGAGCTTGGCTTAACCGTAGTGGAAGGATTCGTTGTTGACATCGGCTTGGGCGTCGGCGTTACGGTAGGTGTGGTGGGGAGATTCTGCTCAATAGGCGCAGCTGTTGCTGTAGGCGTTACCGTTGCGCTCGGTCCTGTCGGAAGGTCAGGTTCTGTCATGGGTGAGCTTGTGGGCGTTGGCACAGGCGTCGCCGTTGGCAGTGAAGTGGGCGTTACTGTCACAATCGGGGTGGGCGTTGCCGCTGCTTCTTCCGCCGCCTGCTTTTGCTTTCTTGCATTGCAGGACACAACGAAGATGGCAATCAGCACGACCAGAACCAGACCGCCAACCCCGAGGGCAAGCAGTTTCGTTTTTCTGTCCATATTGTGTTCCTTTCAAATAATAGAATGAGCCGCCCCGGCTGGAGCGGCTCGGCATGAAAAAGCAGCCTGCTGTACGAGGCTGCGTTCGCGGTTGATTTAGATCGTTTTCGGGATATTGCGCCGGTTATACAGGATGCGTCGTACTTCCATTATGTCGTCAATGACCACATAGAAAACGACATAGTTTTTGACGTATATCCTATAATACGGGTATTGCCGCTCCCTGACGGATGGATACTGTTCAAACGCTTCCGCACAGGATGTTCGCTCAATAATCGCTTGCCGGACTTCATCTACGAGGTCGTCTGCAGCAGTCGGGTTATGCAGCCGTATTGCGATATAGTCCACGATCTCGTTGAGGTCATCTTCAAACAGTGGGAGAAAGCGCAACTTATACCGTTTCTTTGGCATGGATACGCTCCTTTGCTCTGCCAAATACCTCGGCTTCCGTGTAGCGAGTTGCGTCAATGGCGGCGGCTTTGTCCGCTTCGTCCAGCTTCAATTCTATCTCGTCCGTTAATGCGGTGTACTGTTCCAAGCTGAGAACCACCATAGAGCCGTAGCCGTTTTTTGTCAGATACACAGGCTTACCCTGCTTGACCGTATCCTCAATCTCAGTAAACTTGTTTCTCAAATCGGAAACGGGGCGGATATTGATCATGTTAACGACCTCCTTTTCAGTCAATTCCTATCATGGCTTTATTTTATCATAATAACGCCATTTTATCAATGAAGTATTATGGGAATCGCTTACTTCCGTTTCCGGCGGATAATGGCGTACACGCTCAGCCCGCCGCCAATAATCACGGTGAGCGCAATGGCGATCACCACATTAAACTTGTCTGAGTCTATGCCCAGCTTAACGGTCGGCGTGTTGACCACCACTACTTCCTTGGGCGCTTCGCTGGTGTCCGTCATGGCGATCTCTATCTTCTGAGGCACGGCGGGGAAGAAATTGGTGGGGACTACCGTTTCCTCCAACACATATTTCCCGATGGGCAGCCCATATACCAGCGCTTCGGCGTTTTTGTCCATCTGTATAGTGGTCACGGCACCATTGGCGTCATGCCAGTACACGCCGTTCTTCACCGTAAATGTCAGAGGCGTAGTGATCTTGTCCGCTGCCTTGAGTTGGAATGCCGCGCCCATGAGGGGCTTCTGCGTTTTGGAGTGTACCTTGGAAATCTTCAGCGCCAACGGAAGATCGACCACCGCAAGACTGGTTTCTGCAAGATAGTTTCCCTCGCTGTCATGGAGCAGGTCCGTAGGATTGGCGGGATTCTTTTCCTCGGTTTTGCCGGTCGTCTCAGCGTTTTCGGCTGCTTTATCCTGTTCGTCATCCTTCTTTACACCCTTGTTCCTATCGGTTGCGGGTTTCTTCGCATCCTGACTTGTGACAAGCACCGCTTCCGTGCCTACCTCAGTGGATATGGGTGCAGAAAGTGCATACCCTGTTGGGCCGGTCACTTCCTTGACCGTGTATGCCCCGGCAGGCAAATAACAGATGACCACCTGACCCTTATCGTTTACGGGGAAGGTATCAACGCCGGTTTCATTGGCTTTTGCGGGCTGATACGTCCCGTCCTTCTGCTGCACAAGCTTCACGGCCTTGCCGTCCTTATCGAGCAACTGGAACATCGCTCCCGTAAGCAGCTCCTTGGTCACGCCACATTGCTTCTCTATCAGGAGACGAGTAGGTACATTGGAAACCGTGTACTGCAGGGGATGCTCGCGGGTGTGGGCGCCGGTGATCTCAAACTCCAACCCTTCCAGCACCACATATCCCGCCTGCTGCTGTTCCTCCAGCCGGTATTTGCCCTGCGAAATGAACTCGACAACGGCCTTACCCTGTGCGTCAGTAATAAGCGTATCCGTTGTCTTGACTACCGACAGCGGCAATTTTCCGTCCGGATCCGCTTTGACGTCGGCCGCCTTGGGCAGATGCTTCACCGTGTCGGCGGGGCGATAGGTCCCGTCAGAGAGCAGAGCGAGAGAAACGGCTTTGCCGTCCTTCGTGAACAGCTTGAAGGTGACCCCCTCCAGAGGCACGCCTGATGCGCCGTCCTGTTTGACGAGCGAGAGCGCAAGCGGCTTGTTTTCAATGGTGACCATCGCAGGATTCTTTGATGTGTTGGCGTCGGTCACGACTACGTCCTTGGGGTCGGCAATGGAATAGCCCCTGTATTCCTGCTCGGTCAGGGTAAGCGTGCCTGCGGGAACATACAGGATGCGCGCTTTCCCGGCTTCATCCGTTTCAAAGGTATCTGTGCCTGTATCGGACACGATATAGCTGCCGTCCTCCTGCTTGGTAAACTTCAAGCCTGTTTCCTTGGCGGACAGCCTGAAGGACACTCCCGCCAGAGGTGCCTTGCTCTCGGCGTCGATTTTGGTGACGATAAGCTCCAGGGGGAAATTTTCAAGACCGATAACGGTGGGCGTTTCGCTGGTGTTATCATTTCCAACGATAAACTTCACGGGTTCCACCCTGCCGAAGCCGGGGTTATCCAACTCCGCGAGGGTGTATTCGCCCGCAGGCAGCAGGCGGATAGAGGCTTTGCCGTTCTCACCTGTCTGGAAGATGGCGCTGCCATTCTTGTCTACGGCATATGCTCCGTCCGAGAGCTTCTTCATCTTGACCGCAACGCCGTCAGCATTGAGGATTTCAAGCGACACGCCGGACAGCGCCTTGCCGGTAAACCCGTCTGTTTTGGCGATCTCCACCATGAGGGCCTTGTTCTCGATCTTCAGTTCCTTGGGCGCGGTGTACACATCGTCGCTGGATACGGAGAACCTCGCCCCTTCCTCCGGGGTTGCGTAACCGTCCAACGGCGTCACCTCGCACAGTTCATATTCACCGGCGGGAAGATACGCGATGTGAACAGTACCGGAGCTGGGCATGACGAAGGTTTCCGATACACCGCCCGCCGCAAACCAGCCGGGCTTGCCGGAGATGGGCGAGAGCTTGATCACGTTGCCGTCCTCGTCCAGCACCTTAAACACCTGGCCGCCGATGGGCAGCTCGGTATCGCCGTCGATCTTGGCGACGGAGAGCGCGATGGGGCTGTCGCTCATTGTGGCCTTTGCTGCATTGGCGCTTACGTTGGCGGCGGTGACGGTAACGGCCACATCCGCATTGGTCGCCATTCCCGAGGGAGATTTATTTTCATGGATGGTATATGTGCCGGGGTCGATGGGGCCTATGATTGCTTTCCCTTCGCAGGTCGTGAAGCTTTCCGCGCCGTCCGTGTCGGAGGTGTACACGCCGTCTGATACCTTGCGAAGCTTAACGGTATGCCCATCCTTATCCAGCAGGGTAAACCTGCCGCCATCGATAGCCTTGCCGGTCAGGGCGTCGGTTTTCGTAAACTCAATAGCCAGCGGCTGATCCTGCATACCGGCTTTTGCGGCGTTAGAGACGTCGTTGGCCGCGGTAACGCTGACCGTCTTGGGCGAATCAACGTTATATCCCTTGGGAGGGGTAAGCTCGGTGATCGTGTATTTCTGGGGAACCAGATAGCGGATAACCGCTTCGCCGTTCTTCGTGGTGAAGGTTTCTTCGCCGTTTGCGTCAGGGCGATATGAGCCCGCTTCGATCTGCTTAAGCTTGACGACAGCGCCGGATTCATCCTTGAGCTGGAACACGCCGCCGTCCAACGGCTCCTTGGTAAGCGCGTCGGATTTATTGAACTCGAGGGTGATGGGGTCGTTCCGGAAGCGTACCGTTGCGGGGGAACCCAAGCCGTTGTTATTGGTCACGGTAACGGGAACGTCCTTTGCCTCAGCATAGCCGGTTGCAGTTCCGGCAGTTTCCCGCAAAGTGTATGTTCCCAGCGGAATGTAATAGATAGCGGCTTTACCGTCATCTCCGGTCACAAAGCCTGTGGAGCCGTTTTCATCGTAATAATAAACTCCGTCCGACTGTTTTGCGAGCTTGACCGCTTCGCCTGAGCTATCAAGCAGAGTGAACGAGATACCCGCAAGGGTTTTACCTGTGAAGCTGTCCACCTTGGTCAGCGTCAAGGCGAGAGGCTCATTCTTGGCAGTTACTGTAGATTTGCCGCTGAGGTTTATGGTCGCATCTGCCCGCGGCGCATATCCTGCGGGCACGGTTTCACGAAGAGTGTATTTACCCTTAGGTAGGTACATGATCTTCGCCTTGCCTGCGGCGTCCGTCACGATGGCGGTGCTGCCGTTGCTGTTGGGACGGTAGGTTCCGTCTGCAGCTTTGGAAAGCTTGACCGCAACACCTGCGCTGTCGAGAAGGGTGAACGTAATGTTCGCCATTGCCGCGCCGGTGGTCTTGTCGGTCTTATTGATGTTGATCTCGGTAGGTGCGTTCTGTACGGTAACAGAAGCATTCTGCGTAAGGTTGATCCCACCCGCCGCCGAAGCCGTGTAAGCGGCGCTGGGCGCGCTGACTTCAACGAGCTGGTAAGAGCCGCCGGGCAACCCTGTAATGACGGCGGTCCCGTTGCCGGTGGTGAATTGTGTGGTATTTCCGCCCGCCGTATATGCGCCTGCGCCCGTCTGGGTCAGGCCGACAGCAGCGCCGTTGGAGGTAAGCTGGAACACCGCGCCGTCAAGGGCCGCACCGGTGTAGCTATCCACCTTCTTTACGGCGAGGTCGTAGAACTCGCCGGTAATGGTGACGTAGCCGCTGTCAGGGGTGCCGCTGGAGATCTGGGACACGACCACGCGCTGCTTGGAACCGGAGGAGGACGGCTCATACCAATACAGCGTCACGTTGGATCCGCCGCCGTTGCCCTGAATGAACAGGGTTACGTCGGTGCCCATAAGGCTCATGGGCGCGGTGATGGTCAGGCTGTCGTAAGTGCCGCCGGTGTATCCGCTGATGCGAACGGCAGAGTTGCTGGGCTGGATGGTATATCCGTTGGGAGCCTCCACGGTCATGCCGGTCTGGAGCTGACCTCCGACCACCTGCCAGGTCAAATTATCGCTGGACACACGGATCTCGCCGCCGGAGAAACCGCCGCCGGTAGTCGCGCCGGCGCGGGCGTAGCCTAGAAGTTCTAGGAAGAAATTCCATACGTCCTCATATCCGGACTTGGCGCGAATGTGTCCGCTGCTTACCACCATGAAGTTATATCCCTGCCCGGCGGACTCCCTGATCCATGCGCGGATGGCATTTGCCGTAGCATAGTGCGCTTTGGCGGAACTCAGCCCGCCGCTCGACGCAGGATACCCGTGATCGAGGATCGCCTGAATGCCGGTAATGGTGCTGCCGCCGAAAATCTCCGAGGGATCGAAGTCGTTGTAGGTGGTGCCGCCGGAGCTGGGCGGGTCTTTTTCATGCTCGATACAGTAGGCGACATTGCCCGATGCATCGTAATGATACGGCGTGTTCAGATCATGCCAGCCGGTGCTATTCTGGTACTCAAAGAAATCCGTGGGATTATCCTGATTGGTTATGGTCGTAGCCACGGCCAGCGCAGGCAGCGCCACGCCCAGCACTGAGAGAAGCACCAGCGCAAAACAGAGTATGCGTTTGATCTTGCTGTTCATTTTTTCCTCCAAATAAAGTAATAACGCCCGTCAAACTGACAGGCGCTTTGTGAGATGCGGTTATCGTTCATATCCTTTGGGCTTCTTTGCGGATTTCGGTTTACCTGCCATATCACTTCTAAGGAAGCTCCCGTGCAGTCGCTCATGCTCCGCGACTTCCCGCTTACAATGATCCATCGCTTCGTTCAGAGTTTTGCGGGGAATACCGTTCTGCTCGTAGCCCCGAACGATGCCTGCATAATAGGATGGATACGGGTATTGGGGAGGCCGGTCAAGGGAGCGGGTCATGATGTAGACCATAGAGGTATACTTATTACCGACCCTATCCATGACAGTCACGTCCTGCTTTTCGTATAAGCCGGGATAACCCTCGTAATGGTCGAGGGCTCGCTCACATTCCGGGGTAAGCTTCCACAGAAGTCCCTTCACCTGCGCAACGGGGTCGGGCACAATAGTCGCAACGCCCCGAAACAGCAGACGGTAGCCGTTGAGCGTTACCGGCGACACCACCTGGGCTGCGGGGCAGCGGAGCGCCATCTGGTCGAGATTAATGTTGCTGCCATAGGCAAAGTACAGGCGTTCAGTCGTATCAGGCATATTCCAGCACCTCCGAAAGCCCGTCGTCCTCGAGGATGGCGAACATCGCCCGGATGCGGGAGTCAAGGTCCGTATCCGGCAGTGCCATGTCTCTGTCATACACGCGTCGGTAGGTTTCCTGAATGTATTTAACGTAGCTTTCTGCGTCTGTAACGTCGGGGCGGTTAAAGAGCTGCCGGCGCAGCTCGTTCACAACGGCCTGTGGATTTCCGATGTATGTGTTATCTTCAATAATAACTTTCAAATTTTTCTCCTATCTCTCCGGCTCAGGCCGGGAGTTGTTCTTTTCGTAATGATCCTTGTCGTATCGCCATGCGCGGTTTCCGGGCAGCGAGGCTAAAAGATGCTCACGGGTATTCTTGTATTCCTCACCGATCATGCCCATACGAAGGAGCCATGTGCGGAAGGTGAAAGCGGGGTTGTCAGTTTGTGTTTTGTGCATTTGACTTCCGCGCTGTTCCAACGCCTGCGAGGATATGCCGAGGGCGAGGTGGACATACGCCTTTACACGCCCGGCATGAAGCGTGGAATTGAACATGCGATATTCCAGCGTGCCGCGATAGAATACGGAGTGTAGATTGAGCGCATGGTACCGCGTCCAGTTATAATGCTGGGTGGTATTCACGTTGCCCTCATACCAGATACGCTCCAACCGTGAACGGCTGGCGTCCGCCGTCATGCGCCGTGCTTGCGTGAGCATGTTTTCGCGCACAGGCTTGCACCAACGCTGCACTCTGCTTTCCGGCACCTGTAACGCTTGGAATATCAGATCCTCCTTGGAATACATAATGGACATGGCGTTTTTAAGCGCCTGGTTATTGAAGCGGGAAGCGTCCACATGCACATGGATGCCGCAGGAGTCGTTTACTTTTGCGTGTGCTTTTCTTACCGTGCGCACGGCTTCCTGCAGCTTGGGAAGCTCATCGTAATCGAGCTTTGGAGATACCATTTCCACGCTGTAGGAATCGTCGCCATATGAATCGTAGTCGCCGTCATGCCATCTTTCCGTATGGATACTCCCGTCGCTCATGAGCTTCCACGTTTTACCCTCGGTATCGCTGACCTCCCATGCGCTGTAGGTCCCGCCGCCATACCGAGGCGTTGTATTCCACAGATTTCCTAACGCTTTTGCCGCCTGCTCGCGGGTGATACCGGTCATTTCGACCTCAATGCCAAATGGCAGGTCTTTTAACATTTGGTATCACCTGCCCCGTATAACTCGTCCCAAGCGGCCTTGATCTTCAGCCCTATGGCGTACACTACGTTGACCGTGACGCCGTTGCCCGCCTGCTTATATGCCTGCGAGTCCGAGGTGATAGCAAGTATCTTGTCGATTTGATCCTCACGATACCCTTGCAAACGAAAACACTCCCGAGGCGTAAGCTTGCGAATACGCCCCGAGAGTGTGACAACGCCTTGTGTGCTTCCCGTATCAAGGGTATGGGCGACGTCCCTACCGACCCTGCCTCTGCGGGTGTTGCTGGTGGCGTAGGACAGATCGACCGTATCGCCGATGTTTGCCGGTTTGAAGCCGCACTTCGTGGCTTCCTTGATGAGCAGCACGCTGTGCCTGTCCTGTGCCGTTAGCGCAAACATCGGTTCTTCCGGGTTCTTTACGCGCCTGCCTTGCTGCCGCACTTTTTCCCTGTCAGGCGTGAGCACGGCACAGGTGCTGTCAGTTTCCAGTACGCCCGACCGCTCGCCCTTGTGATAGCAGAGCGTCGTTTTGCCGTAATTGGCTGTCACGCACCGGGCGGTATCGGTGAGCTTGGGGTTCCCTGCACACAGGTCGATGAACGAGGCGTCATCTGTTTTCAGTACCGCAGTCTGGCTCTGATTTCTGTTCAAGCCTCTGAAATTGCTGGCATTGAGCGCATATGCTTCTTTGAGTCCGTGAGTTATCCCATCCTTGCGGTTAAAACCCACGGCGTATAGGCCAGTCTTGCCGCCCATACCGCCTGCTTGTGCCGCTTGGGTACAGGCTATTCCTTCTGGGTCGTAGACGCGCAAGCCTTGCGCGCCTCCGAGGACTTGAACAAGAGACGCTCCATTTGTGCCGAGGATAGGTAGTATTTTTCCGGCACATCCCGCTCCAAGATATCCGACAATGAACACGCGCTGCCGTGATTGGGGGACGCCAAAATCCTTGCTGTTAAGCACCTGCCATTCGACATGATACCCCAGCTGAGAAAGCGTCCCGAGGATGACGGCGAAGGTCCTCCCTTCGTCATGCGATAGCAGTCCGGGTACGTTTTCAAGCAGAACAAAAGGGGGCTTCCGGGCTTTAAGTATTCTGGCAATCTCGAAAAACAGCGTTCCGCGAGTGTCCTCAAAGCCTTTTCGGTGTCCGGCGATCGAGAAACTCTGGCAAGGAAATCCGCCGCAAACGAGGTCGAAGTCGGGGAGCCCTGATGTGTCGATCTGTCTTGCGTCATTGCAAAACCACTCTCCTTCCGTATGAAAAAGGGCGCGGTAGCTTTTATCCGCATGCGCGTCTATCTCGCAGTGCCCCACACATTCTGTGCCGGGTATCTGCTCGAAAGCGCTGCGAAAGCCCCCTGCGCCAGAAAACAGGTCAAGGTATTTCAAACATAGATCACCTCTCTAAAGGTTGGACAGGAAGTCCATCATATCGTCCGGTATCTCGCCGTCGCGCATATCGGCGGAACGGAGCATGGCGCCGCTTTCGGATATGGCGCGTTTCACCCCTTCGTATATGGACTTTTCCATATCAAGCGCCTGCGCGATAAGCGAAATAACGTATTGGTTTCTCGCACCGGGCATAGCGGTATTCAGTTCGTCGAACACCCGCTTGTGCAGCGCGTTTTCCATATCAAAAGCTACGGTAATACGTCGTTTTGTCATTTTGCCACACGTTGCCTCACGGCGGTTTCAAACGCTTTGGCGTTCAAGCATACGTCTGCTATGTATATCGGGCGACACAAGCCGTCTGTAGGGGTCACGCGGGGCTTGACGAGGCTGGCGCCGCCGCCCATGAAGACGGCGGGCAATGCCGTGAGGTCAAAGCCGCACTCGTTAATCTCTGAAAGCAGGCGTTCCACATACAGCCTGCCGTGCTTTTCAACTATGGATTTAGCGTTTTCGCCTACTGCACACGGCTCGTTTGACAATATCGCCTGAACCTGCGCGTCCGTGAGCGACATTCCAAGCGTCCTGCGCACCTGCTCCTTGATTTCGTCCATACAGCGGATGACGCCTAGCTCGAGCGACCGGCAGGTGGAGGTATCTACCATGCGGTTATCCATGCGCATGACATCTACCGTCCAGCCGCCGATATCGATTACCACCACCGAAGGTTCTTTGCCCAATATGGACAGATTCGCGGCGATTGCGGTGTACCCTTGCGGATAAATGACAGCGTCCGATATGGTCAACTCATAGTCAGTGGTTTCATATCGGAATTCCACCGGCTGCTTGTGCCGGAGCAGATACCCACGAAATGCTGCCTTATCCTTGCCGAATCCGGTCAGCGGAAGTCCCGCCGCTATGATGACGTCGGCCTTTCCGCAGCCTGTGCGGAGCTTCACCTCCTTGGCAAGCGCCGCGAGGGTCAGAAGGTAATAGCTTTCGTTAGCAGTTTTATCCTTGAGCAGCGGCTGACGCGCGCTGCCGCAGATATAGAAACGGCCTTCGTGTTCCAGTAATCCCTGTGTAATGGGAGGAGGAGCATCGAAGGCCGTAACGCCGGTGGGGAAAACAAAGTTTGCCGTCTTGATGGAAGCGTACCCGTGGTCTACGCCGATAATGAGTGGGATCATCTCTCATCACCCCGGTTCTTATGCTTTGCAGACATTTCCTGTTCGGTACGAATGGTGAAATCCCTGCCGGATTGCCAGAGGCTCACATACAGATCGCCGGCGTTGGTTCTGACAGGCCGCTGTTCCGCGCCCTCGCCAAAGCCGTCGCTATTCTGGCCGGTCAAGTAATCCTTGACAAGTTCCATTTCTTTAGTGTCCAGCGGTTCGTACACGGACAGCGTCGCAACGCCCATGAGCTTTTCGTCCATTTCCTCTACAGACACCGCGATGGATTTCACTTTGTCCTTTACGCCGTCGTTTTCATGGTAATATGCCATGAGGCCATATTTGAGTTCGTCCTCGTCGGTGGAAAGTTCAAAGGTGAGAAACTCGTTGATCTCATGCTGGTAATGCACGGCCTCATGTGCTGAGATTTCAGAATACTCTCCGTCGTAATCATACTCTCCGCCATCGTCATATTTATCCTTGGGGTCTATGGTGATGCGAAGTGGCGAATAAAGCTTTATCTCCTGAAGCTCAGGTTCGGGGATAGGCACAGAGGCGATGGGCATAACGTCGTAGTTGGTATTTTTGATATCCGTTTCGCCGATCCGGTCAAGAAACTCCTGCCGGGCGGCGGGAGTCAGGTCGGAGAAGTAGATTTCAAATGTTTTATTTCTCATGCGTGTTTTCCTTTCTGCCTGCGGCGAATCAGAATAGCTGCTGCGGATACACCGGCTGCCGCGGTCAGACAAACGCCAATGACACCTCCGCTGCCCATATCGCCGGTTTTAGGCGGAAGCAATACAGGAGCAGCAGGAACAATGACAGGCGGCGTGGTGGCGGGAGCCGCTGTTACGATTTTCCTGTTGACGATATCTTTTGGCATGCTCACATTCCCGTTTGCGCCCACGGTGAATGTGTACCTGGTGCTGTTCAGTTCATAACCTGCCGGAGCCGAGTATTCAAAATAGGTATAGGTCGTATTGAGGGACAGCCCACTTACGGTCACCTTGCCGTCTGTGTCAGTTTTCCCGCTATACACTTCTTTTCCAACAGCGTCCTGTACCTTTATGGTCGCGCCAGCAAGGGGCTTGCCCTGCTCATCGACCTTCTTGAGCGTGACGCTGGGCTTGATCTTCTCGTTGCTGATGGTGGTGCTGCCGCTGACAACGCCGGTATCTGAAATGGTGAAGCTTTGAACGGTTTTGTTGATGGTATAGCCTAAGGGGGCTTCCTGTTCAGACCATTGATAGCTACCGGGTTTCAAATTTTTGACGGTGACCGTACCATCATTTCCAGTCACGAACACGCCGATGGCAGCGCCGGAAGCGTCCATTACCTTGAACTTTGCGCCCGCAAGCCCTGCGCCGGTATCCGCGTCAGTCTTTTTCAGCGTCACATCCGTCAGCACTGGCGGGTTCTCCACCACCGTGAGACGATTCGTCACACTCCAATAGGCGGGATTTCCGCCATCTCTGCTGATACGCAGAGTGCAATGGGTGTTATCCAAGTCGTAGCCTGTGGGGGCGGATACCTCGTAGTAGGTATAGTCGGTATCGTATTCTAGCTCTACATCCATAACAGCAAGACCATCCGCGCCGGTTTCGCCCTGCCACACTCTTTCCCCAGCAGCGTTATCGATGCGGATGACCGCGCCCTGCAATACCGCGCCGCTCTCGGCATCCGTCTTTTTGAAGGTCACAGGCTCGCCTGTTTGGGCAGGCGACGCAGGCGGGTTCAGCGTGGGCAAGGTCAACGTGGCGCTGGCGGATTGGATATGCGGAATACCGCCGATACCGACAGGCTGCACATCGGCGGTATCGTCAGTACAGACGAACATCCTGCCTCGGTTCGCGTCCAGCGTTACAGCGTTTGCAGTATTCGCTTTTACCATTATGGTGTTGGGTTCGGTAGGCGTACCGCTGGCGCGGACATAGAACTGCTTCCCCTGACGAATGGAGGAGATGGGATTGCCAGAAGCATCGGCAAAGAATACGTTGAGCGCGCTGCTGCCCGTATGCGCAAGCTGCACATCGCCCGCCGAAAGCATGTCCGTACCGATGGTGAAGGGGCCAAACACATACGCGCCGCGGTTCTCCTTGGGCGTCATATCGGCGGGATGGTCGATGGTGATGCTTGTGCCGATGGAGGCGTTGCGGTAGTCAGCGTATTCTGCGCGTTCCTTGGTGAGATAGCTGTACAGGGTGCGCAGGTCCTGATTGCCGCTTAGCATGTTGGCGCCGACATACAGGTTGCTGTCCGCGTTGATCTGTGCGGGCTGGTGATGCCAGATAGCCTGCTGGATCGTGGCGTAAACTGCACTTTCTGCAAGGGTTTCCGCTTTTGCCGGGGATATGCTCTGGGCAGTCTGTATCTCGGATGTGAGCCTTGAGAAGCTCGCGCCTGCGTCGGCCATCATGGTATCCATGGGGATGGCTGGATAGGTATGCTCCACCACCCACAGCATCTTGTCGTAGTTCGCGCCGGCAGGCCACGCGACCGTGGCGTAGTTCTGCGGGAACTGGCTGATCATGCTCTCTTGACTGGCGGCGATGGTAGGCGGATAGTGCTTCGCCATGTTAAGGCAATAGGCGGTGAAGGTCTGGTTATCCGCCGTATGCACCCAGATCTTCATGACGTTTTCAAGTCCGCTGAGTCCGCCGTTCTGCTCTACGCCGTTGGCATCCATGACGGAGAAGCGGATAGCCGAAAAGTTGAGGATATAGTCATCCTTCGTGTATGCGGTAACGGCTTCACCGATATCCGGGATGCGGGTAGGCGTGAATGCGCCACTTGCAAGCGCCGTCATGGGGACGATAAAGAAAAGCGCTGCCCAGAGCAGCGCAAGGAACTTTTTCATATTCGATTTTTCCTCCTTCAAATTTGTGAGACGAATAGTCGCACACGGTCAGCTGCCGCGGCGCTTAGGGACATATGGAGTTTTGAATAAGGTGAGGAACGCCCGCCTTGCCGCTACCTTCCTGACGGATTTACGGTATCCGGCGATCTTCGTATGCAGGTCTCCTCTGATGCGGTCGAGGGTTTTAAGGTCCCCGCAGTTTTCAATGACAACGTATTGATTTGTTTCACGGTCGGCAAGGATATCCCGCTGCCCGTCCGCGTCCCGATATTTCGCGGCGCAGTATTGTGCTTTACGGCTCAATTCGCGCTCCGCCAACACGTCGGGGTCGGTTTGCTTCACATATTTTCTAAGGATCACTTTGATCTCCCGCCTGTCCGGTGCCGGGTTTTCTGCGAACAGCTTATCCAATTCTTTCCATGCTTCTTCAGGTATCCGTGCCATCTTCATTTACCTCCATTTCTTGAATAATATCGCTGACCGTCTGATGCAGCAGCGTAAACTTGGCGACTGCTTCCGCCGCAAGCTCGGCCTCGTGGGGCAGCTCTTCCGGCTCAATACAGCACAGGTCTATCCATAACCGCACGTTTTCCAAAGTCGGCTCCATCCTGTCAGCGGCATGTATGGCGTTGTTGATTGCCTTGGCGATAGCGGCTTCCTCGTCGATTTGGCGATACTTTTTTTGCTCGTCCTGCCGGAGAAGCTCGCGGGCAGCCTCTTCACGTTCTTGCTCTGGCATATCATTGAGCTTCTGCGTCATCCCGTAAGCCTTGTTGACCGAAATCGCATTCTTTTCCAAGGCTTCTTTGATAGGATAAGGTGCGGATTTGTCAATTTGCATGATACGCCCCATGGTCTGATCGCCGATACCAACCGAGTCTGCCAACTCCTTGCGGGTATTTACAGCCTCGCTTTGCACCTTTGGTGAATTCGCCAAAGGTCCACTCTCATACTGGTTGCCGTGATATTCTGCCAACTTTTCCTTGGCTCGAGCTTCAAACGCAGGCTTTAGCTTCAAAGCAATCTGCCCGAGCTGATATGTCGTGAGGTTTCTTCGCCCTTTTTGCGTATTGACCATCCACTCCATAGCGTCCAGCTTATCCTCAAAATCGAGGATGACCATGCGGTAAGGGATATCATGCTCGGTGCAGATGTCATATCGGTGATGACCGTCCACCAGCGTCATGTCCTCCATACAGATTATGGGGCTGTAACAGCCGTTCTTCAGAATGTCAGCGGTCAGGGCTTCCCGTTCCTCATCCGTAATGGGCGGCAAAAGGTCGCGCAATTCCGGGTCAATGACCGGGCTGCGCTCGTCGGAGGTGTATTCTCTCTTGACTTCGTCCATGTGTTAAGCTCCTTATCTCGCGTTGTGATCACGCGGTTTTGTTTGCTTTGCAGGGTTTGCCTTTTCATATTCCGGCGAGATGGTGCAGAAACTGTCCACGCCGGGGATAACAGACAATGACCTGCCGTTATCCCAATGCATCATGATGCTGCCGATGTCGTCCACGCCGGTTACCGTACCGCGAGTACCGGCGCGAATGTTTTCGCCGACCATGTCCTGCGTGAGTTCAATGCGGGTGCCGGGTGTATAACGTGCCTTGATATATGCGATCTGTTGTTTGCTCATTTCACGACTCATGCTTATCGCTCCCTTCCACGGCTGCGCTGGCGCGATTCCAGCATGCCGATGATGGCATCCTTGATTTGTTCGGCTGAATAGCCTGCGGGAAAGAAGTCCCTAAGCTCATCCGCTTTGAAACTGACTGTGCGGCTTGGCTGCTTGTCGCCCCGAAGCATCGATATGGTGCTATCAACGTCGAGATGGCCGTTCTGGGAAAGCTGCTTCAAGCTTTTTGCCTGCGTGAGCGAAGGGCAAGCCCCAACGACATTGATTACCTCGTTCACGATATCCTGCTCGCTTTTCTTCAGGTACGAAAGCTCAATGGCGGGGTGGAATTTCAGCTTGTCGGTGTCCACAAGCTCCAGTAATTCAGGCGTTAGCTCGGTCAGGCGGATATACCTCATGACGTTACGGTAATTCTCGCCGGTTTCTTCACCGATAATCTCCGTTGACCTGCGACCGTCCGAGACGATTAGTCCCAACGCCCGCTTATGCTCCAACGCTTCGAGCTTCATCTTGTACGCGAAGGCTTTTTCCGATGGGAGTATATTCTCCCTGTGCAGATTGGCGTCCACCATGCAGAGGATGGCGGTATCGTCGTCCATGTTGCGGACAGTGACAGGAATCTGTTCAAGCCCCGCCAGCTTACATGCTGTCCAGCGCCTGTGGCCGCTGACGATTTGGTAATCACCGTTTCCATTAGGACGGCAAAGGACAGGCTCCAGCACGCCGTTCTCTTTGATGCTTTCCACCAACTTGGTCATTTCCTCATCCTGCCGCACCTGAAACGGGTGATTCGGGAATGCTTTTAACCTGTCTGGGGAAAGGCTTGTGGGGAGGGTTTCCCGATGAGCAGGCTGTTCCCGTTCCGCGGTCGGCTCGAAAAGGTCATCTAACGGTCGTATGCTGATACGCCCTGCACTTCTCTCTCTGGGCATTGTTTATCACCTCCGACGCCAGATTTCTGTATGCTTCCGCGACCTTGCCCTTGGGGTCATGGGCGAGGATGCTTTTCCCTTCGGCACCGCACTCGATTGCCCGGACGCTCATGGGGATCTCGCTATCGAACACCTTTACGCTGCCGCCGTAGGTGGAGCGGATGAGGTCAACAACGTCCTTGGTGAAGTTGGGACGGCGATCCATCATGGTGACGAGAACGCCCTCTACTTTGAGGTCGGGGTTCATTTTACGCTGCACCTTGCTGTAGGTCTGGAACAGAAGCTCCAAGCCTTTTGCCGAGAAGAACTGGGGTTGTGTAGGGATCAGCACGCTGTCGGCTGCGACAAGCGCGTTGATGGTTAAGATGTTTAAACTGGGCTGGCAATCGATGAGGATGTGGTCGTAAAAGGGCCTTGCTGCATCCACATACTGGCGAAGCATATTCTCTCTGCCGTATTCGTTGATGAGCACGGTTTCGTATCCGGAGAGCTGGATGCTGGAAGGCATTAGGTCGATTCCTTCCGGATGGTGGATGACGCCTTGCATGGGGTCGATGGGGTTCTCGGCAATTGCCTGGTCGATGACGTCCGCCATTGTGTACGGCAGTTCATCCGGTGTTTGGCAGCCGAGTGACATGGTGAGGTTTGCCTGTGGGTCGAGGTCTATACACAGGACTTTCTCACCATGCTCAGAAAGGGCGGCGGCAAGGTTCACCGTGGTGGTGGTCTTTGCCACGCCGCCCTTCTGGTTGACGATTGCGATTACCTGAGACATTTGATGATTCAACTCCTTTGCTGATTTTCTTAGGTGCTTAGCTGGTTTAGAGCATATTATTGCTTCTCCAGCCAAGTAGTTATTTCTTATGGGGGTGAGTGCAGAGAGGGGGAAAACGGACTGACCCGATTCGCAGTGCCGATAAAGTGAAGAGGTGCTTGAAAAAGGGCAGACCTATCCCGTGAAACATTAGGAATGGAAAGATGGGTTATGCGTTTACTGATATTTCTTGTTCAATGCTCGTATGCCTGTATTTATCCGCACCCGTTGCCATATCGCATCCGGCACTGATCCTTTCCTCCAGGCAGCAGCAAACGGAGGCAAGGCAGCCTCGACTCTTTCCACCATTATGGAGGCACCATTTGCAATCGCAGTCTGAGGCAGTATATCCTTTAAACTTATCATATCTTCGTGTGTTCGGTCCCATGCTGATGCCCTCCTTATTGAATTGAAAACGATTTGAAAACGGCGAATTGTTGAGTGAAAGGGACGCAAAAAAGCCACTCTGGAAAGTCGAAATCGGCTGACCAGAGCGGCAAAAGTAGTATTTAGCTGTGAATATCCAAAATATCTACGGCGGAGCGGGATTTCAGAATCCTTATGCCTGAGTACCGAAAAACCCAGACAACGTCTGGACTTTTAGGCGATATACCTAAATCGATACATCATGTTGGTAGCGGCGATTGGACTCGAACCAATGACACTCCGGGTATGAACCGAATGCTCTAGCCAACTGAGCTACGCCGCCATATTCGGCTTGCTCCACCGTAGCGGACAAAGGATAGTATATCTGTAAAATTGGCGAAAGTCAATACTTTGTTGCAATAAAATTGAGAATAAATGCGGGGCGCCTCTGTTGACACCTGCCTTAACTCTGGCTATAATATTTATGCCGAGATGAGGTGCGCTTCCGAATCTCCGGCCATTATATAAGCTGGACCCGACCGAAGGATATGTTCCGACGGAAAGCCAAGGCAGAATAGCGAACGGTTTCAGGCTGTTTGGCTGTCAGGCTTTTCCTCTGCGGGGAAGGCGGGCGGCTTTTTTTGTGCCGCGGCACAGGCCGGGGGATGGGGGAATTAAATTGGATAGAAAGGCGCGGTGAATGATGGAAAAACGCATAGCCATAATGGGCATAGTCGTTGAGGAGCCGGAAAGCGTGGAAAAGCTTAACGCAATACTGCATGAATATTCAAGCATTATACTTGGACGCATGGGCATACCTGTGCGGGAATACGGGCTTAGCCTTATAAGCGTTGCCATATGCGCCGATAATGACAGGATAAGCGCGCTTTCGGGCAAGCTTGGCAGGCTCAGGGGCGTGAACGCCAAAGTGACGTATTCAAACGTCAGCGTACAGGCTTAAGCAAACAATAAACGGCAAGCATTTTCGCCCCGCCATAATGCGGAAGCGGATTGCAATATACAATAATATACAGAGGAGAAAAAAGATGAAGCATTCGTTAAGACTTGCGGCGCTGGTACTGGCAACGGTAATTATGCTTTCCGTGATATCAGGCTGCGCCGCGCCTGAGGTCAAGGAAAGCGCGGAGCCTGCTCCGACAGCTCCCGAGACTGCCCCCGAGGCCGGATCGCAGCAGCCTGAACAGACCGCCGTACCCGCCGACAGCCGGGAGCCGGTCAATACCGCACACATGGTTACCGATAACCTCGGCAACGAGGTAGAGGTTCCGGACGAGATAAACAGGATAGCAATAATATCCACCGTTCCACTTGCCAGCGTTTTCTGCATGGTGGAAGGCTCGGGCGATAAGCTTATATGCCTGACCCCGTCCTCCAAAAACGCGGCGGTACATTCCTTCATTTCCCGCATAGCGCCAAACGTTGCGGATATTGATTCAAGCTTTGCCGAGGGAGACGCGGTGAATGTGGAAGCCGTTGCCGCGCTTGAGCCGGACGTTGTGTTCTATAACGCCAACAACGCCGGCGATGCAGAGGCCGCGGCCAAGCTCACGGAGCTTTCCATACCGTGCGTGGCGTTCAGCACAACGGTGGAAGGCGGAAACACCATAGAGACCTTCAACGCATGGGCCGCGCTTATGGGCGAGATAATGCAGAAGCAGAGCCGTGCCGAGGAGATAGTAGCTTATGGCCGCGAGGTAGAGGCCATGGTCAAGGAGCGCGTCGCGGGCATTGCGGAGAGCGACAGGAAGTCTGCTCTTATAATAGGAAACTACACCCAGGCCAAGATACTTGGCGCAGGCAACACCTTCGGCCGCTATTGGCTTTCCACCATAGGAGCGAACAACGTGGCCATGGAGCTTGACAAGCCGCTTGCGCCCATCACGCTTGAGCAGATATACGCCTGGGACCCTGACGTTATATTCTTAAACAGCTTCTCCCCCTTCAAGGCGGAGGATATACTCAACAGCACTGCCGTTGAGGGCGACGATTGGAGCGGCCTTACCGCCGTAAAGAACAAGCAGGTGTACAAGATGCCGCTTGGCGTGTACTATTGGTTCCCGCCCTGCTCGGATTCTCCGCTTGCTCTGCAATGGCTTGCGCAAAAGCTTTATCCCGAGCTGTTTGAGGATATTGACATGGACGCCGCAATAAGGGATTATTATGCCAAGTTCTATAGCCTTGAGCTTAGCGATGAGGATATGGCTACGCTGTACGATCCTCCGGCGGAGTCGGCTTATTGAGCTTTATAAAAACCATTATTTGCTGAGCATGCTTGCCGCAGCCGGCGCGCCGGCTGCGGCAAGCACGATAAAGGAGCGCCGATGATTCAACAAAAACACAACAGAGCGGGCTTTTCCGCGGCTGCGTCCATATTGCTCGTGCTGCTGCCGTTAGCGGCGGGGCTTGTTTGCATATGCATCGGCAGGTATTCCCTAACGCCCAAGCAGGCGGCGGAGAGCATATTCAGCAACCTCAGCGCACTGCTTACGGGGTCGCAGGCAATAACCGAGCAATATTCAAAAATAGTCTGGTCCATGCGCCTGCCAAGGGTGCTGCTCGCTTTAATGGTGGGCGGCGGGCTCAGCGCGGCAGGCGTGGCCTTCCAAAGCCTTTTTGCAAATCCGCTCGCAACGCCGGATACGCTCGGCGTGGCCAGCGGGGCAAGCCTCGGCGCGGCGCTCGGGCTGCTTATGGGTATGCATATGCTCTATGTGCAGCTTATGGCGTTGCTGTTCGGCTTTTTGGCGGTAGGGCTTACTTTCCTTGTCAGCAGAAAAAGAGGCTCCGGCAATATGACTACGGTCGTGCTTTCCGGAATGGTGATAGCGTCGCTGTTTTCGGCGCTGGTATCGCTTGTGAAATATACTGCGGATACGGATTCGCAGCTCCCTGCGATAACGTATTGGCTGATGGGCAGCCTGTCCTCGGCAAGCTGGCAGTCCTTAAGGCTCGCTTCGCCGTTTATGCTTACCGGCATTATACTGTTGTTTTTGATAAGATGGCGGCTCAATATATTGCCGCTAAGCGAGGACGAGGCCAGGGCCACCGGCGTGAATATAGGCCTGCTCAGGCTTACGGCCGCGGCGTGCGCCACTATGATGACCGCAGCCTCGGTAGCCATGTGCGGCCAGGTGGCGTGGATAGGCCTGCTGATACCGCATGTGTGCCGCATGGCCTTCGGCTCGGATACCACAAGGCTGCTTCCGGCGTCGATATGCATAGGCGCAGCCTTTATGGCGGCGATAGACACCATCGCAAGGAGCGTCACCGCATCTGAAATTCCCATATCTATACTTACCGCGATAATCGGTGCGCCGTTCTTTATCCATCTTCTCAGGCAGACGAGGGGGTGGAACTCATGAAGCTTCAGGTGGCCTCTGCGTCCTTTTCCTATGAGCCGAACGACAAAAACGCAAGGATAATACTTAACGATATAAGCTTTTCAATAAGCAGCGGTGAGATACTGTCCATACTCGGGCCGAACGGCGCGGGCAAAACGACGCTTCTGCGCTGCATAATGGGCTTTTTGCGCTGGAGCGGCGGCAGCAGCACGATAGACGGCGAAGATATAGCCTTGATAGAGCAAAGGCGGCTTTGGCGCAAGATAGCCTATGTGCCGCAGGTAAAGGGCAAGGCGACGGGAATGAGCGTCGCAAGCATGGTGATGCTTGGCAGGAGCAGCCGCATAGGCGTTTTTTCAAAGCCGTCGGACAAGGATTACATGGCTGTTGACGAGGTGATGGCCAGGCTGAACCTTAGCGAGCTTAAGCACCGGCGCTGCGACGAGATAAGCGGCGGCGAATTGCAGATGGCGCTTATAGGCCGTGCGCTTGCGGCGGAGCCGGAGTGCATCATACTGGACGAGCCTGAATCAAACCTTGATTTCAGGAACCAGCTTATAGTACTTAACACGCTTGAGGAGCTTAAGGCGGCCGGCATGGCCTGTATATTCAATACGCATTATCCCGACCATGCGCTGAGGATAGCGGACAAGGCGCTGCTTTTGGATAAGGAGGGCAACAGCCTCTTCGGCGCGGCAAATGAGGTTATAACCGAAAGCGCCATAGCGTCTTCCTTTAAGGTGCAAAGCGTGATATCCTCCGTTAAAGCCGGCCAAAAGGAATACAGAAGCATAACGCCCATAGCCATACTATAACGATAGGCGGCATGCCCTTTCACGCAAAAGCCGTTGTTTGGGTGCTTTGCTTGTTTTAATAAATAACGGCGATACGGCCCTCACTTCATGCTTTCTATTATCCTGTGCGCCGCATCGAGGCAAATGGCCGCGGACCTGTCTACCTGCGCGGCAAATTCCTCGCAGCCGCCCTCTATCGCGTCGCTTACGGCCTTTATCATAAGGCATGGCACGCCGTTTCGGTTGCAGGTCAAAAGTATACCGGCGGCCTCCATCTCGCATATGTCGGCGTTGTATTCAAGGTGCAGCGCACGCTTTTTGTCAGGCTCGTCAACAAATTTGTCGGCGGAGGCGCATATCACCCGCTTTAATCCAGGCTCGGCCTTTATCGCCATGTCAACAAGCTCCCCGGGCGCGGGTATATATATGCTCGGATACTCAAGATAGCGCGCCTTTTCGCAGCTGTCTATTGTTGACGTGTCGAAGTCGTAATGCACAACGCTTTCTATAACGCAGGTCTTTGCAAGGCTCATCTCCTCGGTAAGCCCGCCCACGACGCCAAAGTTAAGTATGAATCCGCAGGAGTAGCGCGTTATCAGAAACTGCGTGCCTGCCGCGGCGGCTATCTCGCCCGCGCCGCTTTTGAGTATGTACATTATGTAATCGTCAGCCTCAAGCCTTTTTATGCTGTAGCCCGATTCGCTCACGTCCTCAAGCCTTTCGCCGTAGCGCTGCAGCACGGCCTCTATCTCAACCGCCACGAGCATGCCTATTATTTTCTTTTTGTTTTCCATATAATACCTCATTACAGTTTTATATACGCATTGCTTGCATGTATGATAGGTCAACGCGGCCGGACTTGTCAAGTCAATGCAAATTTATCAAAAAAGGCCTTGCTTTCGGGTGATTTTAGGGGTATAATACCATCTGTTCGGGACTGTATGGTCTCAGAATGCAGCAGCAGGGCGGTTAATCGCGCTGCGCCCAGCAAAATTATGTAAGGAGTTGCACGATGAAAAAGGATATCCATCCCTCTTACGGTGAAAGCGTCGTCCGTTGCGCATGTGGCGAGACCTTTAAGACCGGCTCCGTCAAGGGCGAGCTCAAGGTCGAAATTTGCTCCAAGTGCCATCCGTTCTATACCGGCAGGCAGAAGCTGGTAGATACCGGCGGACGTGTTGACCGCTTCAAGAAGCGTTACGGCATCAACTGATAGCCTGAGCTTGCGGCAAAAATTCGTTATTCCTAATGTGTTAAAAAGGGGCGGGCAGTTTTATGATAAAGCTGTCCGTTTCTTTTTGTTATTTGTGTGAAATCATGTGAAGAATATTGAAATTGTTGCGTATACGCGCTTTTGCATATTGAATACGGCCTCCATGTTGGATAAAATATAGCCGTAACAATAAACGGAAAACAGGAGGTAAATCTGTATGAGCAAGGGTTTTCGCAACACTCTGTTGGCTATTTCTCTCGTATATATTCTGCTTGGGCTTATCCAGATAATATGGCCTGTCGGCTCAAGGCTGGTAATATGCTATATACTCGGCGCTGCGCTTATAATATACGGCATATATCACATAATACGCTACTTCAATGCCGCGCCTGGCTACTCCTTTCCTGGAATGGGTCTTGCGCTCGGCACGAGCTGCGGCGTGATAGGCCTGCTTATGATAATATGCGCAAAGGGCATAGTGGCGGTGTTCGGCGTGGCGATGGGCGTCGCCGTAATAACGGACAGCATACTCAGGCTTCAGCTTTCCTTCAATATGATGCGCTACAAGCTGGGCAAGTACATAGCCGTTATGATATTCTCCCTTTTGATGCTCATTGCCGGCATAATAATGGTATTTAACCCGATAGAGAGCGCAGCCACTGCAACCGTGGTAATGGGCTGCTGCATGCTGGTAGACGGCATAATGAACCTTATCAGCATAATATTTGCAAAGAAGATGCTTACAGAGGTCTGAACAACAACCTGCACACGGGGCGGCTGAGCCGCCCTTTTTGGAACGGCGCTGCATATTAACAGTAAACATAGACTACTGTTAATTAAAAACAGGTGTAAAAGGATGCGCAGTATGATATAATCTAAAAGCTCAGTATTGTATGCAAAGGAAGGCTTGACATGGGCGTAAGAATTTCAGCCTATAATTCGCAAGCAAGCAAGCAAGCGGCATAACGTTTGCTTCTTTCGCATACAGAATAAGTATATTCGTTTGAATACCGTTGCATAATCAATGCATTGGTATTTTTATATCAAAGAAAATAAGTGGTGGCATTGTCTGTGGAGCCCGTAACATCTGCTTCCCAGGTGAGCAACCCATTGCCATCAACCTCTCCTGAACCGGTATTGGCAGAACTGCAAAACAACATAATTGAAGTTACCGCAAATGGAGAGCTTATACTTAAGAACACCTATACTAAGACAGAGCCCGACCCCGACCCCGAGACTGTGACCATAAGTATCCCAATCTACAAGAAAGTCGGGCAGGGCGGCAATACCGCTCCTGGCAAGCAGACCTTCACCTTTGTGCTGTCCGACTTTGGCGCGAACGATGCCGCGCTGCAGGTGACAGTCGCGAACAATACTATCGAGACAAACGGCGCGGGCTATTACGGAACCGTTATGACCGTTACTGTCGATAAGAAAAACTTTGGCAACCTCTCAGAGGGCTTCAAGGTCACCGAAAGGAACGATGGCGCGCCCTACTGGGCATACGACGCTACCGAATGGTATGTGGTGCCGGAAATGAACAATGACCAAAGCACCTATTGCACATTCTACAACCTGACGGCTGGCGATAAGCCCTGGGAAACCCAGACCCCCTACAACGGCATCAGCTTTACCAACATCTATACCTACAACTATAACGGCGGGTATAACCCCACTCCGGTACGGCCGGTGCAGCCTGCGCCGCTTCCCCCGCAGACTGGCGACATGCCGCTGTGGTACGCCGTGGCGCAGTTCCTGGGCTTGGTAAAATAAGCAAATAGCTGGATAATCTGTTATTATGGGCCGCTGCTTTAGGGCGGCCTTTTGTGTTGGCAAAAGCGGAATAATCAGATAAAATATAAATAAACAGGCTGTGTGGCTATAACCATGCCAGAAAGGAGGGGGAACGGATATGAAGCGGTCCTTTTGGATAATGCTTTTGGCGTACATGACGATGCTTCTGGCCCTGCTGATGACCGCATGCTCATATTCGCCTTCAAACAGCGTGTTTTGCGATGGCGGCTCGCCCTATCTCAATATTCTGCCAAAGGCTTTGCCGCAATATGATATCCGGGCCGTTGAAAGCGGCTATGAGGCGGAGCGCCTCGGCAGCAGCATAGCCGTGGAGGTATTTGACTATCAGGCGGAAACGCTTATGCAAAGCAGCAGGAAGCTGTATTGGTATCCGCAGTATGCGGTCACGGTAGTGATAGCTGTTGACAGGGATAAGACCTGCGCGGATATACGGGGCTGGAAAAGCCTTTTGAACTGCGACGGGAGCATAGTGCTTTCATATAATGAGCCCTTCAACTGCTGCTTTGCCGCCGTGAGCTACGCGCTTTGCGGCGAGGATTTTGATATGGACGGGGCGCTGAAGCTTTTTGAGGAGCTTGAGCAAACCGGCCGCATGACGCAGAATGTGGATGCTGATATACAGATATGCTTCGACTATCAGGCTGCCGCCCAGATAAAGGCAGGAAGGAAGCTTGAAATAATAATACCCGAGGAAGGCACGCTCAGCTTCACAAAAGGGCTTTTATCAAATAAAGAGCTTAAGCTGCCCGTGCATATGGATATATTGCTGGAGCAGTCCGGCCTGCGCACTGACGAGGGCGAGGCGGACAGAAGGCTTTATCCTATGGAGAGCGAGTATGCAAGGGCAAAAAAACTTGACGACTATACAAAAATGCTCGGCGCAACGGAGAGCGCGTGGGCGCGCTACAGGAGGGAAGCGCAGCATACAGACCTGTTTACTACTGCCGACGGCAGGGAGCATATAATAGCGGCTACGGCGGCGATAGCCGTTGTTGTGGCATGGGCAGGCACGATGATAGGCAGGCTTTTGAACAGGCAAATGCGCGTGATAGTATTCATAGCCGCCGCTGAAATGGTGCTTTGGCTGCTGGTGCGCACGATAAAATGGCAGCTGCCGATTGCGGGTGCGCTGAACAGGTATCTTTGGTATTCGTTTTATCTGTTTCAGCTTGGCCTGCCGGTGACGATGCTAAGGCTGACCGTGTCCATAGGCGTGGAGGGGCATGCCGCGGCGCCAAGGTGGTGGAAGGTGTGCCTTATGGTGAACATACTTGCGTTTTTGCTGGTGCTGACGAACGATATGCACATGCTGGTGTTCAGAATGGATCTGTCCCAACCGGGTTGGTCCGGCAACTATAGCTACGGCATAGGCTATTTTGCGGTGTGCATGGTAAATGCAGCGTGCATATTTTGGACGCTTATGCTGCTTATTAAAAAATGCGGCAAAACGCCAAGGAGGAACGCTCTGCTTTTTCCCGTAGGGCTGTGCGTATGGATGCTTGCCTATTGCATAATGTATGCGCTGCGCATACCCATTGCCTGGGAAGGCGACTTTACAATAACGGCGGTGCTGTTCTTCCTTCTGTTCATGGAATCGGCGATGCGAACGGGGCTTATCCCTGTAAATTCAAATTATCCGGGCCTGTTTTCACATTCCGTGCTGAATATGCAAATAGTCACCCCGTCCGGAGATAGAGTGCTTTCCTCCGCCAACGCAAGGCCGCTTGAGGACGAGGTAAGGCGCAGCGTGGATTTTACCGCTCAGTTTGTTATAAACACCGCGCCGGATATACAGCTTTCCGGCATGCCTATAGCCGGAGGCGCCGTTGTGTGGCAGGAGGATATGAGCACCGTACACGAGCTACAAAGGCGCCTGAGCGAAATAGTGCAAAGGCTTGAGCAGGGCAACGCCTTGCTTAAGAACGAACGCGACCTCAGGGAACGGGCGGAGGCGCTGAGGGTCAGGCAAAGCATACATGACGAGCTTGAAAGCACGATACATACGGAGCTTATGCACGCGCTTGACATAGTTAAAAAAGCCGGAAGGAACGGGCTTGATGCAGAGGAGGCCGCAAGGCTGCATATGCTGCTTTGCTATTGCAAAAGGCGCTCCAACATGCTGTTCCAGCAAAAGCAGGCCTCGCTTATAGACACGGGCGAGCTTAAGGCGCATCTTGAGGAGCTTGTCTCCTGCGCGGATAAAAGCGGATTGAAGGCGGCGGTCAGGGTCTCGCTTGGGGCCAGGCTTTCGCCTGAGGAGGCGGCAGGCTTTTATGAATTTATGTTTTACGGCCTGAGCTTTGCGCTTGAACGCGGCTGGAGCGCGCTGATATGCAACATATCTAATAACGGCGATAATACGAAGCCTGTCATGCGCCTGCTGGCGGAGGGCAGCTTTGACGGCATAGAGCTGAGCATAAAGCCTAAATGCGGCAGGCTTGCCATAGCGCACGACGGTTTTTTGCACGAGGCGAGCCTTACCATAGACAGTACATACGCTGACAGGGAGGAGCAAAACGATGATAGAGTTTAGCTTTTTCCCGACATGGCTAAGGCTGACGGTGCAGTTCGTGCTGCTTGCGGCGCTTGCGGTGCAGGTGCTTGTATGCATGCTTTCGTTTTATAGCAGGAGCTTTGAAAAAAGGCTTTTGCCAAGGCAGCTTCTTGAGGCCGCGATATCGCTGCAAACCGCTATATGCGTACTGCTGATGGGCAATGTTGAATTTAATTTGAATTCAAGCATGGCGGCCGCAGGAGAAAGGTTCATATTTTTAAGATACGCGCTTTGCCTTATGATAAACATATGCTCCGTATTTTCATACGTTTGGCATAACAAGCTGTGGGACATAGCGTATATAACCTTCAGCGTGCTTATACTCCCCATTATGGAAAAGCTGCTCGGCGCTGCGTTTGCGTATGTGTTCATGGCCAATGCTGCCGTTACGCTTGCAAGGGCGATATGCGTGCTTGTGTTCATATCGCATGAGCTTAAGGAGGGGCTTTCGGGCTTATCGATAAAAGAAGCCATAGACAGCCTGCCGACAGCCATGCTTTTTGCGGACAGGTCCGGCTATATTCTGCTTATGAACAGGGCCATGCAAAAGCTCGTGTCCCAGCTTTCGCTTGAGCGCACCAAAAACGCGGTAGACATGCTGAGCTCTATACCGGATTGCTTCCCTGACAATGTTGAAAGCTTTGATATTGGCGATACGCTGGCCGTGAAAACGCCGGATGGGCATGTATGGCAGCTTGCGCATAGCTTTATCACGATAGGCTCAAAGCAGTATATAGAGCTTTACGCCCCCGATATAACGGAGCAGTGGCGTCTTGCAGAAGCGCTTGAAAGCGAAAGGAGGGTCCTGAGAGCCCAGAAGCGGCATCTTATAAAAATGCTTATCAATATAGAGGAGATACGCCGCGGGCTTGAGCTGCAAAGCCAGAAGGCCAAGGTACACGACGTGCTTGGGCAAAGGGTGACCATGCTCGACAAAGCGATAAGGGAAGGAAAGGCGCTTGATATGGAGCTGCTTGAAAAGGATATATGCTCGCTTATAAGCGAGCTTGACGAGCTGCCGGCGGACGATGCAAGGGATCCTGAAAGCGCGCTCGCTTCATTAAAGGAGATGTTCAGCCAAATAGGGGTGGAGGTGGAATTCAGCGGAAGCGTGTGCGAAAACAGAAAAATTGCGGCCTGCATGAACGCCATATTACGCGAGTGTGTTACCAATGCCGTAAGGCACGGCTTCGCAAGCAGCGTTAAGGCAAAGTACGCGCATATCCCGAACGGCTGGCGGCTTACTGTCAGCGATAATGGCGAGGGCAGCGAATACATAATAGAAGGCGGCGGCATAACCGGCATGCGCAGAAGGGCGCAAGCCCTGGGCGGCACTATACGCATAGCAACAACGCCGAGCTTCACCGTTACGGCGGAGTTTATTGAGGCACAGATCAAGCCTTAAGGAGCAAAGGATATGATAAAGATACTTATAGTTGACGACCACGCGGCGATACGCGACTCCTTCAGAAGCGCGCTTGAGGAATACGATGATATGATAGTTGTCGGCAGCATATCGGACGCTAAGCTTGCGCCCATATTCTGCCGCGAAAAAAGGCCCGATCTTGTGCTTATGGATATATGCACGGCGGAAGGCGCAAGCGGGCTTGAGGCTACGGAGCTTATTAAAAAGGAGCTTGAAGGCATAAAGGTGGTCGTCATGACCGGCTATGACGAGGTGACATATATGCCCAGGGCAAGGAAGAGCGGCGCGGACGCGTTTGTTGAAAAGAGCCAGACAATGTCGTTCTTCGTTCAGGTGATAAGGGACGTTATAGAAGGCAAGCAGTATTTTCCTCAGCAAAAGACCATTCCCGTGCAGCCGGGTGAAGCGCCGCTAACGGAAAGGGAGCTTGAAACGCTGCGGCTTATATGCGAAGGAGTGAGCAGAAAGGAGATTGCCGAGCGCATGGGGATTTCTGAAAACACGCTGTACAGGCATATACAAAGCGTAACGGGAAAAATGGGCTTTGAGCGCACCAGCGAGCTTGTGGCCCACGTTATTCTCAACGGCTGGATTAACCCAAGGTATTGATACGCCTATAAATTACAAGACGCAATATAAAATAACAGTTAGCTGTGATGTGCGCCGCTTTAGATAATGCTATGATTCGTTGTAGCGATATCAGGAGCGGCGTTTGTATATCCAATCTATTTACTGATGGCCTTAATGTTCCGTTGTGGGAGGAAGCAGCTATGTCGCAATCCGTGGCGCTTATAATGAAGAGAAAAATACTCGCGCAGAGCCTTATGAAGCTCGTAAGGGAGGAAAAGGGCATAAACATGTGCTTCAAGCCGGATTATGCCGATCCAGGCATAGTTATACGCGGGAGCGGCGCGACCTGCGCGCTTATAGAGGTATCCGAAAGCGGCGAGTACGATATGGACTATTGCCTTGCGCTTTGCACACGGCTTAGAAAAGAAACGCCGGACTGCAAACTGATATTGCTTTGTCCGGAAACGGACGAGGAATATGTGGCCTTGACGGTGAAGGCCAAGCGGGCGAATACCATAGACGACTTTATATTCTATGATACCAGCCTTGAATACCTTATATCCAAGCTTTGCGCAATGTAAGACGAAAGCGCATAATGCTGAAGCAGGACAGCGAAAACACATGGAATGATACCAAGCACAGCTACAAGTGGTCTAACGGCAACGGCAGCTTCCTCTATATCTCCTTCAAGATAGACGAAGGCGAGGAGTGGTACTGCTCCTGCACCTATTCAAGCGATGTAATGGAATAAAACCATATAAAACAAGTATTACAAGGAGGCAGACATGAATTACAGGATCGAAGGCGGCAGCCTGCCTGCCGTAATAGTCAACCTTAGCCCGGGCGAAGCGATGATAAGCGAGGCCGGAGGGCGCACCTGGTCCCGCGGGCCGGTGCTGAGCGAAGCCAAGGCCGAAGGCGGCGCGGGCAAGGCCATAGGCCGCATGTTCATGGGCGAAAGCCTGTTTATGAGCAAGTATACCGCACAGGGCGCGGCTGAGATAGCGTTCACATCCTCCTTCCCGGGAAGGATAGTGGCGCGCGAGCTTGCGCCGGGGCAGAGCATAATCTGCCAGAAGCATGCCTTCCTGTGCGCCACCTACGGCGTACAGCTTTCCATGCATTTTCAAAAGAAGCTCGGCGCGGGCCTTGTCGGCGGCGAAGGCTTCATAATGCAGCGCGTGACCGGCCCGGGCCTTGTATTCCTTGAGGTGGACGGTTACTGCCAGGAATACGACCTTATGCCTGGAGAACAGCTCATATGCGATACGGGCGTGCTTGCCATAATGGACGATACCTGCACTATGGACGTTCAGATGGTAAAGGGCATAAAGAACGTTCTGTTCGGCTCGGAAGGCCTGTTTGATACGGTGATAACCGGTCCGGGCAAGGTGCATTTGCAGACCATGACCATAGCAAAGCTTGCCAAGCAGATGATACCGTATCTGCCGTTTAAGAAATAAACGAATAAAAAACGCTTGCCCGGCGCATGCGCGCCACACAACGATGAACAAGGAGAAAGAAACGATGAAGCGAATACTGTCCCTGCTTATCGCTGCGATAATGCTGCTGTGCGCCGGCTGCTCCGCCATATCCGGCATAGTGGGCAATGAGGATAACGGCCTTTCAGGCGATATTGGCAAGGCGTTTGCAAGCCTTACCCCGCTGCCCGAGACTGCCAGTACACCGGAAGCTGCGGGAACCGACCCCATACAAAGCGCAGCTCCCGCTCAAACGCAGAAGCAGCCGCAGGAAACGCCTCTGCCTTCAGAAATCGTGGAGCTTGATCTGTTCCTTGAGGGTTGGTGGGTATGCGTGAACCCGAACAACCTTATTGCTGCGCCGGACACATACTATTTTGACGGCGGCGGCAGGGTGTTCACCGACCCCATATACTATTATAACGAGCAAAACGGGCAGGAGACAATGTACAGCCGCTATGAGCGGCGCGGCGACAAGCTTATATTCATAGAGGCAGACTACACGGGCGAAAGCCCTGATATCGAGTACGAGTTTGAGATAGTGGATGAAGATACCCTGCGCTTCTGTTGGCCGGACGATGAGGAGCAGGGCAATTCGCTGTTCATGCGCAACACCTCGTATGAGGGTACGCGGCGGCTTAGGCTGAGCGACAACTACAAATACCTTGCCGAAGGGCCAATGCTTGCGTACGTTTCGCCGCATTGGTCCGAGACGGCGCCTGACTCGGGCAGGGGAGTACAACTGCTTGTGGACGATGTTATATGCCTTTCCGCCGATGAGGATGCGCTTGACGTGGCGCTGATGGTGGAGCTTGGCTATGCAAACGCCGTGCCCGACCCTAACGGCCCGGGCTATATAGCAGAGCTGCGCGACCCTGAGCTGTTTAAGGATGGCTATGTTATTTACAATGCCGAGGAGGTGTGCGAGGAGTACTACGCCTCAGACCTTCGCACAAGGGCCTATGTCAGGGAGTGGGACGAGACCGCCGGAGAGTTTATAGACGCGCTCGTTTCAGCGGAGGAGCTTGCCCGCAGGATAGAGGAAAGCGGCGAGCCTATGCTGTGCATGGTAACAGCTTACCGCGATGAGGAGACTGAGAACAATTACATCATAGAGATACGCGAGGTGCGCCTTGACGAAAGCGCCGCGGACGCCGCAGCCGGAACCATAGACGCGGCCGCACCTGTAAAGATGGAGGTAAAGGATATGCAAGTTACATTTGACAGATTGCCCAATGATTATAACGAGTTTGCCGCGCTGGCGACAGACCTGACCAGGCCGGAAAACACCTGCGCACTGTTTATGCTTGCGCTTGACCTGTACACGCGGGATAAGGACGCGGGCGTGGAGGCTGTGAACCTGCTTCGCGGGCCGAGGGCCATGAGCAATAGGGATATCCAGTTCCTGCGCGACAGGCTTGGGGACAAAAAGTATCTGCCGCTCGCCTATTTTAACGGCGCTGCTCCGCAAAACAGCTATAAGCCGGATGAGCCGCTGACAATACAGTTTTATCCCGACATGAGGCCGCAGGACTGCGAGGAGGGCTATATGCGCCTGTACCTGAAAACCGCGGGAGCCGATTCTCCGCGCGGCATAAAGCTTAGGCAAAAGGGCGATAACTGGTACCTTTGGGAGTATTCAAGCGTGCTTGTGGGCATACGCACGCCTGCAAATGAGGATCCGTGGGCATAAGGCATGAATAAGATTTTGGATAATAATACCTGTGATCGCGGTGTTGGCAGCGGCTTTGCTGTTTGGCTGTAAGGCCAAAAAGAGCGCTGACTGGGATAACGTGAAGATAACGAGCTTCAGCTATTCCCAAAGCGGCATGGGCACGGATAGCATATATACATATACCCTTACAAGGGAAAACGGTAAGGCTGTGCTGCATGCAGACTTGAACGCCGGCTATTATGAGGCCGATGCCGAGCTTGATGAAAGCGCATTTGACACGCTTAGCGAGATAGCCAGGCAATATAAGCTTGAGGAATGGGACGGCTTTGACAAGGTGAACAAAATGGCGCTTGACGGCTTAAGCTTTGGTCTGCATATAAGCCTTGAGGACGGGAGCAGCATCGATGCATACGGCAGCAACAGCTTCCCCACGGGCTATGGCGAGGCCTCAAGAAAAATAGTTGAACGCTTTGAATCGCTTGTTGAAGAAAATGCAGAAATAAAGGAAAAACCACAGGAGTACTGATTGATCAGGGTATTTGACGGCGCGTTATCAAATACATATATACAATGGATAAAACAATATAACTATAACAGGAGGCATAATCCATATGAAGGGATCAAAATTTCTTAAAGTAACCGGTATACTGATGATAGTATTCGGCGCGCTGGCGCTGATACTTTCCATAGTTGCCGCTATCGGCCTGGCCGCACTTGCAGCTTTGGACCTGAATACATGGCAGTACACGGCAGCCGTAATACTTATGTTGGTGGGCTCAATATTTGAGCTGATAGCCGGAATCGTTGGCGTAAAGAACTGCAACAAGCCTGAAAAGGCCGGCACCTGCATGGTATGGGGCATAATCGTTATCGCCCTCTCCGTACTTTCAAACGTGCTTACCCTTGTAGGTAATCCTGATAACTTCAGCATCGTCACCCTGCTTACGGGTCTTGTAATACCCGTGCTGTACCTCATAGGCGCAGTGATGAACAAAAAGGCCGCGTAAACCGAATCATAACCTATAACAGGCCGGCATTAGCGCCGGATGCCGGCCTACCATAAATAAGGATATCCGCTTTAGTTTTCATAATACATAAGTTTATTAGCCAAAGGAGGCAACTATGGGACTGTTTGACAAGAAATACTGCGACATTTGCGGTGAAAAGATAGGCCTTTTTGGCAACAGGAAGCTTCAAAACGGCAACCTTTGCAAAAACTGTGCCGCCAAGCTTTCGCCGTGGTTCTCGGAAAGGCGGCAAAGCACGGTTGAAGAGATAAAGGAACAGCTTGATTATCGCGAGGAGAACCGTAACGCCGTTGCTGCCTTCCATACGACGAGGGCGCTTGGCGACAACACCAAGGTGCTTCTTGACGAGGACGCGGGCAAGTTCATGGTGACGAGCGCGCGCAACCTTATCGAAGCCAATCCGGACGTGCTCGATTTTTCTCAGGTAACAGGCTGCCGCGTAGATGTTGACGAATCCCGCAGCGAGCTTAAGCGTAAGGACAGCGAAGGCAATGAAGTGAGCTATAACCCGCCCCGTTATGAGTACAGCTATGATTTTTACATTATAATCAGCGTGAATCACCCATACTTTGACGAGATGCGCTTCAAGCTCAACTCAAGCTCGGTCGAGATAAACAACGTAGCCGGCGGGCCTTTTGCAAAGCCTGTGGACCCGCGCAAGAGCATAGACTATCTTGAATACGAAAAGCTTGGCAAGGAGATTTCCGACGCGCTTACAAAAATACGCAGCACCGTAAGGGAGAATATAGCCGCCGCCAATGCGCCCAGGGCAAGCGTAAAATGCCCATACTGCGGCGCGGTTGTGGTGCCGGACAGCACAGGAAAATGCGAATTCTGCGGCAGCGTTATAGCGATATAAATTAAGCGGCTTAAGGCCGCTTTTTTTGTATCCGTTCTGACGTGCATGCCGTCAGAGCCGGAATTAGCTTAAGGGGCAACCATCCCTTAACAACCCCAGGGTTTATCGACAGGCCGCAGTAATGTATTATTACTTATTAGATGTGGGTTTTTATTATTTGAAAAGCCGCATGGGTATAGTATAATAAAAGCGGCGCACGCCCAATCATATGGCTCAACGGCCAAGGAGGACAAGACTGATATGAAAATCGTGGTGTTGGACGGCTATAATGAAAACCCTGGCGACATCTCCTGGGAGCCCATAGCAAAGCTTGGCGAGCTTACGGTATATGACCGCACATCGTATGTGGAATCGCCCATAATAGCTGAAAGGATAGGCGATGCGGAGATAGTCGTTATGAACAAGACCCCAATATCGAAGCAGACCATAGATAGCTGCAATAACATCAAGCTCATAGCCGTGCTTGCGACAGGGTATAACGTAATCGATTATAATTATGCAAAACAAAAGGGCATACCCGTTGTGAACGTGCCGTCCTACGGAACGGCGTCGGTGAGCCAGTTTTCAATAGCGCTGCTGCTGGAGCTTTGCTGCCGCGTAGGGCATCACAGCGATACGGTGCGTCAGGGCAAGTGGACAAACAATATCGAATGGTGCTATTGGGATTATCCGCTTACCGAGCTTGACGGCAAGACTATGGGCATAATAGGCTTTGGCAGGATAGGCCAGGCGGAAGCGAGGATAGCTAAGGCGATGGGCATGAGCATAATTGCCTATGACCTTTATCCTAACGATTCCGGCAGGGCCATAGGCGAATATGTCAGCCTTGACGAGCTTTATAAAAGGGCTGACGTTATAACGCTGCACTGCAACCTTACTCCGGAAAACACAAGGCTTATAAACAAGCAGAGCATAGCCAAGATGAAGGACGGTGTGATACTTATAAACAACGCCAGAGGCCAGCTTTTAGACGAGGCTGACGTGGCGGATGCGCTGAACTCCGGCAAGATAGCGGGCGCCGGGCTTGACGTCGTGTCCACGGAGCCTATAAGGGCGGACAATCCGTTGCTCAGGGCGAAAAACTGCATAATAACCCCGCACATAAGCTGGGCGCCTGTGGAAAGCAGGCAGCGCATAATGGAGCAGACCGCAAGGAACATAAAAGCCTTCATGGACGGCGAGCCAATAAACGTTATAAATAAATAATATGGGCATAAAAAGCGACGCCAAAGCAATAATCGATGCAGCAATAGCCGCCGTACAGCCGCAGGCCGCCGTTAAGGCGGCGCTTGATAAGCTTGAGCTTAAGGGCAGGATATATCTTGTGGCGATAGGCAAGGCCGCCTGCACTATGGCTAAGGCCGCGTGCGAAGAGCTGAGCATAGAAGAGGGAATAGTTATAACCAAGTACGGCCACGCGCAGGGCGGCTTGGACCGCGTCAGGGTGTATGAAGCCGGACATCCCATACCGGACGAAAACTCGGTAGCCGCAACGGAGCAGGCGATAGAGCTTGCAAAAAAAGCGGGCGCAGGCGACACGGTGCTCTTCCTTGTTTCCGGCGGCGGCAGCGCGCTGTTTGAAAAGCCGCTCGTGCCTTTAGACGAGCTTAAGGATATATCGGCCCAGCTTATAGCATGCTCCGCCGATATAGTTGAAATAAACACCGTGCGCAAAAGGCTTTCCTCCGTAAAGGGCGGAAGGTTCGCAAAAATGTGCGCACCGGCTGAGGTTGCGGCAATAATACTATCCGATATAGTAGGCGATCCCGTGGACATGATAGCCTCCGGCCCCGCATGTGCGGACGCTTCAACATGCCCGGACGCAAAGCGTGTGATAGAAAAATATGGGATAAGGCTTTCGCAGCAGGCTATGGCGCTTATGGATACGGATACGCCGAAGCGGCTTGACAATGTTACCGCCTATGTTACAGGCAGCGTTAGGGAGCTTTGCAGGGCCGCCGCAAATGCAGCAAAAAGGATGGGCTATGAAGCGCAGATACTTACGGATTCGCTGACCTGCGAGGCTAAGGAGGCAGGCAGCATGTTAGGCTCCATAGCAAGGTATAACAGCCTGAGCACAAGCTCAAGGGCATTTATATTTGGCGGCGAGACGGTGGTCAGGCTTAACGGCGCCGGCATGGGCGGAAGGAGCCAGGAGCTTGCACTCGCCGCGGCGGAGAAGCTGAGCGGCATAGACGGCGCCTGCGTTTTTGCAGTCGGCTCGGACGGCACCGACGGCCCTACCGACGCCGCAGGGGGCTATGTTGACGGGCATACCAAGGAAAAGCTTGAACAAAAAGGTATCAGCATACAGGAGAGCCTAAAAAATAACGATTCATATAACGCGTTGAAGGCCATAGACGGGCTTATAATAACGGGGCCTACCGGCACCAACGTGAACGATCTGTACGCCGTGTTGATAAATAGATGAGCCAAGACAGCTTGGCTTTACAAAAAGCACGCTTTATGGACAGGGCCGTAAGCGAAGGCTTGCAGCCCTGAGAGTGTCGAAAAAGTGGCTGAACGCCACTTTTTCGAGTTTTTACGGGTTTTGC
>OIZL01000029.1_pt1 | contig 127642 bp, 114 predicted proteins | sample 1588541 | NCBI WGS metagenome assembly OIZL01 (sample SAMN03283285) | human gut metagenome | biome: human-associated habitat; material: feces | host: Homo sapiens | place: Peru | collected 2012 | reverse complement strand
GCCGCGCCCGCAGGGCGCGGGCTTCCGCAGGAAGCGCGAGCCGCGCGGAGCCGGAGGGAGGCGAAAGTTGGTGTAAACGCCATGCGTTAAAACGGGGGTTTGGTTCGAATGAAGCGTTCCCCGACGGGTGCAGGGGCAGCGCCCCTGCGAAGACCTATCCTCGGCTCATCTTAAATTCTTCCCGTTTCCGATCCCGCACACTGGTATTCGCATACAGCATATGATATAATTTCGTCAAGAAATACAGGAGGATGTATTTATGGAAAGAAAAAACGCATGGAAAACATATGACGAAGCGCAGCTTACCGCGCTCAATACGCTTTGCGCCGACTATAAGGCATTCCTGGATAAAGGCAAGACGGAACGCGAATGCGTCGTCGAGGCGGTGAAGCAGGCGCGCGCCCATGGCTATTTCGATCTTGAAGACGCCATGAAGCAGGGCAGGACGCTCAAGGCAGGCGATAAGGTTTACCATGTATGCATGGATAAGACAATCGCCCTTTACCATATCGGCAAAGCCCCCATAGAAAACGGCATGAACATACTCGGCGCGCATATTGATTCCCCGCGCATCGACATAAAGCAAAACCCGCTCTATGAGGATAACGATTTTGCAATGCTCGACACTCATTATTACGGCGGCATAAAGAAATATCAGTGGGTAACGCTCCCGCTTGCAATGCACGGCGTAATAGTCAGGAAGGATGGCACAATCGTAAACGTAGTTATCGGCGAGGACGACAACGACCCGGTTCTCGGCATATCTGACCTTCTTGTTCACCTTTCGCAGGAGCAGATGCAAAAGACGGCCGCAAAGGTCATCGACGGTGAGGATCTCAACATAATCATCGGCAGCATGCCGCTCAGGGATGAGGAAAAGGAAGCCGTAAAGGCAAACGCGATGAAGCTTATCGCCGACAGGTACGGCATTGATGAGGAGGATTTTCTCTCGGCTGAGCTTGAGATCGTTCCCGCAGGCAAGGCGAGGGATTTTGGCCTTGACCGCAGCATGATAATCGCCTACGGGCAGGACGACAGGGTATGCGCCTATACTTCACTTGCGGCGATGCTCGAGCTTGACGGCGAAATAGAAAAGACATGCTGCTGCCTGCTCGTCGATAAAGAGGAAATAGGCAGCGTCGGCGCAACCGGCATGAGTTCCATGTTCTTTGAGAACAGCGTGGCAGAGCTTATGAACCTTATGGGCGATTATTCTGAGCTGAAGCTTCGCAGGGCGCTTCGCAACTGCAAGATGCTTTCGTCCGACGTCAGCGCGGCGTTCGATCCGACATACGCGAGCGCATTTGAAAAGAAAAACTCGGCGTTTTTCGGACGCGGCGTCGTATTCAACAAGTTCACAGGTTCACGCGGCAAGAGCGGCTCAAACGATGCCAACGCAGAGTTTGTGGCAGAGGTTCGCAGAGTAATGGACGACAGCGGCGTCATGTTCCAGACGGCTGAGCTTGGCCGCGTCGACCTTGGCGGCGGCGGAACAATCGCTTACATTTCCGCAAAATACGGTATGCAGGTCATCGACAGCGGCGTAGCGGTTCTCAGTATGCACGCGCCGTGGGAGATAACGAGCAAGGCCGACGTCTACGAGGCTAAAAAGTGCTATGCGGCGTTTTTGATGAATAAATAAGGTCAAAAAAAGCGGCGCGCGGATTTTTTGTCCGCGCGCTTTTGTTTTGCTTCAGCTCTTGAGCTGACGGAGCAGGTCGGAGAGAGAAACCATATTGTTATAATACCCTTGGTTATACGAGTCGATGTTCCCGAATATTGCCTCGGCGCTGTCAGCCGAGCCGTCAATCTTTGACGCAAATTTGATGTATTCACTCATACTCATATCTGTCGAAGAACCGTCGGCGTTTATTTTTTTGACTGAAACTAAATTGTCGTCTTCGACTATTACCTCAAAGCATATCTCAAGATATATCTGCGTATCCTTTATACAGTATATTTCAACGGTACTCTCGTATCCTCCCGGATCGGCCAAGCCATAACTCATCACCAATGCTCTGTCGCTCCCCATTCCAAAGTTTCCCGATGCCGCAGCTATACCCATGAACCCGTTATCCGAATTTATCCGTGCTGACAAAAAACTTTTTTCAAATATTTTTTCAACTCTTCCGTTTTTCTGCGTGAATATTTCAAACAGAGCTTCCAAACCGCTGTTATGTATGGTGAACAGTTCAGGATTCTCGTCGCCCGTTATGTCATACAGTTTTCCGTAGCTGTACGGTTCCAGCTCGTAACGATGTCCATCATCGTCATAGAAATAATCCTGTGTATCCCTTATCGCCGTCTCGACATACGGAATGTAGAGCGACGCGTCGTAGGCGACCGCCGTCGGCTCGGGCGTCATAAAAACGCCGTACCCATTGCCGCTTATCCCTCCCTGACTGTTCTGGTTATTCTGTGCCTGCCACAGGCCGTTCTGCGTTCCGTTGTTGTTGCCGTAATTACCGTTATAACCGTATCCTCCGTTTTGAAGCATCATTGGCATTATGCATCCGCTCATTAAAACAGCAAGCGCCATCGCTGCAACAAAACATATAATCCTTTTTTTCATTTTATTTTCTCCTTCAGTATAATGTTTTTTGTTGTTAGTTCACTCCTGTGCTTCAGCTCTTGAGCTGACGGAGCAGGTCGGAGAGCGTCTGAACATCATCATCAAAGAAAATATTCTTTTCAAGCTTTAATGAACTCCACCATTTTTTAAACTCATCCTCGCCGATAAACTTTTCATTTCCTCCCCCGTCGCCCATTTTTACGGATATTACCACATAATCAATTTCATTCATATCGTATTCCAGTATATAATACCTTTCTAAGAACAGATAACCGCTGTATTTATCTATACCATAAATATAAAATGAATCGCCGTAGTCAGCTCGACAACAGAAAATCAATACGGTATCTCCATATAATTCTGTAGCGCCTGAGTATATTTCTATAGATGTTAATTCTACGGTATCATCCGCCGTCGTGCCATAAGAAAGCCTTTTGTATATTTTTTCTACTTTCCCATCTTTCTGCGTGAATATTTCAATTAAGCTACCGGTGCCATTCTCTGCACTGCATACGTTGCGTAAAGTAAACAGCTCTGGTATTCCGTCGCCCGTTATGTCATATAGATTTCCGTAGCTGTACGGTTCCAGCTCGTAACGATGTCCATCATCGTCATAGAAATAATCCTGTGTATCCCTTATCGCCGCCTCGACATACGGAATGTAGAGCGACGCGTCGTAGGCAGTGGTGCTATTGGTTGAAATCGGCTTCATTTCAATATTTTGATTTTTATAACTTTCAAGATCTTCTTCCGTATAAATGGCCGACGATCTGACAGTGAGGTATGTTTTTTCGTATCCTTCGGCCGTCACCTCAAGTGTGTACATGCCGTATGGTATACTATTGTTTTCGTTTAAGACCAGTATAATTACATCCTCATCGTCTTCCAGAGGAATCGTGTTAAAGTTATAAAATCCTCTTTTATCGGTTGTGCATACAATGTCAGCATATCCATTTCCCACGCTGCCGTATATCACATTCGACTTCATATAATCGCCGCTTGTAACATCTGCTCCTTCTCTTATTTTAATCGTTGCTCCCGATATAGGACGGTGTGTGACTGCATCAATCACTTTACCCGCAATAACGCCATCTTTTTTTTCGGTGACATTAAAAACAATATCTCCGAATTCGTTTTCTGTCTGTTCATTAATATCTATCACCTGTATCACCTTATCTATTTCAATCTTTCGACAAAAGTATCCAATTTTGTTTCCTTTTTCAATCTTCATTTTATAAATCCCTGAAGGAATCATTAAGCTGAATCTTCCGTCTGCTCCTGTTGTCACAACTGCCTTATCTCCGCTTTCTCCTTCTGCCGGTGTGAAACTGATAATCACATTTGGAATAGGATTTTTTGAAGCATCGACAACGCGACCGCTTACATGATTTCCTTCGTCATATTGTTTCAAACTTATATTGGCATCCTCAAAACATTTGTTGATTTCCCGAATAGCGCCGCTGCTCAAATTCATACGCTTAGCCGATGCAAGTAGCGCGCCGTATAGTTCTGAAAAAGTGCATCCACTACTTATATACATTAACGAGCGGTACATCATCCTTGCAAGCTCATCGCTCGTTACCTTTCCGCTGTTATGTATTTTATACATTGCATGCGATATAACCGTACTGTTATCGTGTACGCCGCCATTATCATATTTTCCGGTATAATAATTATCATCTAAATATTTTGACGGCTTTCCATTCGAAGACGGGTTATTAAGTTTTCTAGAGTTATGCACCCAATCGGCCCATCCCCATTCGTATTCCTCAATCAGTTCGCCCATCACATCCGAATACGCCTCCATGATTGCGCCGCTTTCATTGCTGTAAAACATATTGCTTACAGTTCTTTCAACCGAATGTGTATATTCATGGCCTACGAGGTCTGCTGTAATTTCCATATCGAATCCGATTACAATACGCGTGACAAATTTTCCGTTTTGTCTTCTGGTGGAACTGTATCCATTTTTTCCGCCGTCATATCCGTCATTTATGTATCCGTAAACCGTGTCGTCTTGATTGCTGAACGGTTTAATGCCGACTTTTTTAAGATAGTAATCGTTCGCAACAATCAGGAAATGATACAGCTTTATTGCATCTGTCGAGCTGTAATCCTCCATTCCTATTTTATTTTCAATTTCAAATCTGCCTCCATTTTCGGGCGCTGTTATCGGGGACGCATTGTCGAGTACGCTCTGAATTATTTGACCATTCTTATTTCTGCTGTTTTCTCTCTCGAGGCTTCCTTTTATTATTATACCGCGTTTCGTATCCTCAAGCCAGTATTTGCCGTCTCTTAAAACCTTCGGAATTTCCCAATTATCTTCGTTCGACGTATATATATTGCTTATATTATCGATGACCTTGCCCGTCTGCGCGCTGATGATTATGCTGCACGAAGGTTCTTCGAATACATATGCAAGCTCTGGTGTCTGGTCGAGCGCATATATTACCGTCTCGGGCGTCGATGTCACCGCCGAGCCAAGCTCCTGCGCTGCCGCCTGCGCAGCAGTCCTTACATCAATGCGCGGCGTTGTGGCGACATTTTCGAGCTTCTCATAATTACCCGTCAGAGACTGCGTGCTTCCGTAATTGTCCGTAGTGACTATAAGCTGTTTTCCATACACATCTATGCCGTTATATTTCTGCTGAAGCTTATAAAATTTGCTGCCGTTGTATTCGTTTATGCTTTCCCCCGCAAATTCGCGCGTCGGGTTTTCTATCCCCATCACGGCGTTAACGTCGCAGAGCGAAGCAATCGCCGTTTGATAGCTTGTAACCTGCTTATTCGTATACCTGCCTTCTATCAGGCAAGTCGCCTTTCCCTCTTCGGCCGAAGCAATCAACGGTGTTTCACCGCCGTTCGCCTGAGTCATCGTCTGTATCTGGCTTTGTGCGCCGGCCGAAGACCCGCTGCCTGCCGATGAAAATACGGAATTATTCTGACCGTACTGCTGCTGATATCTCATCATCATCTGCGGATCTATCAGGCATCCGGTCATAATCAAAAAAATCATTGCAATCGCCGCGGCTGTCAATATAAAACGCTTTGTTTTCATAATATACCTCTCCGTTTCGTTTTAATAAGAATCAAAAAAGCGGACGATATGTCCGCGCATTTTTACCATGTATCCCCAAGCACAACGAGAAGGTCGTCAAGAGTGTAGACGCTGCCTGTGGATTTAACGAAGCTGGATTCAATTTCTATCATATTAATATAATCATTATATTCGCTTTCGCTTATTTCCCTGCCGTCTATTGAATAATAAGCTTTCTCCACCGGCTCTGTTCTGATTTTTTTCGCAGGCACGGTGTTGATGCCAATACCGCTGCCGTTTGAGGTGCATATATATTTTTTTACGGTTTTGCCGTCTCCGCCGCTTAACGTGCCGTAATCACATTTTATAAGGCATGGCGTGCCGTTTATGTATGCCGTGTAGTAATTCGTGAATTCATCTAATGATGATGAAATTAATGATGACATGTAATCATTTTCAACCGCCTTGATTTTTACATCGTCTGGAATCGTAACAGGAACAGCCTTTCCGTTTGTTTCCGTATATATGTAAAGCGAATAATTTATGTTTATTAGGGATTCATATACATTTGTTGTATTTTTTATAATATCAATATTTCTCATATACAGAATAAGCTCATTGCTGCCGTCGCCGTTAATGTCAAACAGTGTTCCTTTTGTTTCTATAGGATTGTCAAATATCAACATACTCTCATTTGCGTCATAATCATTTTTCTTGTTAATCGTTTCCTCATAGTTTTGGAATGCCTTAACTGCCTCCGCATGCGAAGAATATACTGACGAACCGAAGTCTACATTATTATTCTGTCCTCCAAACATTCCGAAGCCGTTCTGCGCGCTGCCCCATCCGTTTGTGTCAAAGCCGCCCCCGTAATAATCTCCCTGAGTATCTCCATAATAATCCTGTTGATTTCCGTAGTAGCCGTACATGCCTTGGCCATAAGCTCCCATCGGAACACATCCCGCCGCGAATAATGCCAAACACAAGACAACAATAAGCGCGCTTAGCGGTAAACATTTTCTTATTTTCATAGATATACTCCATTTTTCTTAATATTTAATGCTATTATTAAGCAAAATATAATTTTAGTCAAGCCGTTTATCGACTTTTGAAGCCTATAAAAAAATTTTATAAACACGTCACAGTTTAAAAAGCAGGCATCTCATTTTAACTATGAAATGCCCGGTAAATATAAATGAAGCTCCGCAGGACGCACGATACTCCCGTTAGGAGAGTATAGAAGTGCGCCCTTTAGTTCCTAAAGGGTTTTTATCAGTTCGACAGACTGGAAGTTGCCGTTGTGAAGGTTATGCTCATTTTGCGTTATTACTCTTCCGAACTCCGTCATTCATTCTTTTCACTTTGCGTTTCCATACAAAATATTGAACGAGCCAAGTGATGACGAAAATTGCAACGAATATTCCTACATATGAAAGAATACCAATGGCATTATGCTTCATCCAATTCGTAATATAGGCAATCGGAAACATCGTAACACAGGCAATGGAAAAGTAAATTCCGCTTTGCTTTGCAAGGCTCCACGAATCAATTTCCCAAAGAACGGAAGCCATTGCAAAGCCTGTACCCAAAATTCCGCAGAGAATTGTTTGAAGAATAACTGCGTTTAATTCATTTTTCATTGTATCAATCAGCTCAGGGGTGACAGGATAGAACGAACCATCTCCTATGCACATTGATATAATCACAGTTATTACAAAACCGATAGCAATGCCGAGAGGGAATCCGAGAAGCCCACGCTGAATCATCTTTTTTTTCATTTTTACCACCTCATATTCCTAATAATTGTTTGATCTTGGCGACAAAACGCCTTGAAACATAAGTAACCGTCCCATTTGAAAGCGTAACACAAATTGTTCCTGCAAAGCTTAAATCAAAACCCTTGACTTTTCTCAGATTGATAATATCCGAGTTTGATATTCGGACAAAAAAGTTGCTGTCCAGCCGCTGCTCCATTTCGTAAAGCCGCAGACGGAGCGTGTACTCACCGTGATTTGTTTCGGCAAACACTTTGCCTGATGCAGCAAAAATGCGGTAAATATCAAACGGCTCCAACACTTCGACAATATCATCTTTGAATCCGGCAATCATTTTCGGCTGCTCGTCTGAAAGCCTTTTCATGATTTCATTGATTTCGTCGGTCATTTTGTTTGTCACAACGATGATTTTGGGTTCCTTGCAGTTCTCATCTAACTTGATTTCAATTTGCATTTGCTCACCTCCTCTTTGTTACGGTTACAGTATAAGAAAATCGAGAATTGATTTCCACCGATTCTCGATAGGTGGTCGTTTTCAGACCATAGACGGTAGATTATATAAATAATCTTCCTCATCAAACAACGATTTGTTGCTCACTTTTCGTATTCAAATTATACCATAAAACTTGTGAACAGTTCTACCGCAACTTTGGACTATATGAGAAAAGTCCGAACAGTTTTCTGCCCGGACTTCCTCACTCAATCGTAAATCAATTCGATTTTCACAATTTCCTCTGCCTGTGCCTTGCAAGCGTTCATCTGCCGCACCCATTCCATTTGGTTTTCGGCTTTCAGCTGTTCGGTCACGCCGTTTTGCTCTGCCAGTGACCGCACGATCAGCTCCATGCGGTTTCGTGCCGCTTCGTCAATCTTAGCGCAATACTGTCTTACGTACACCCAGCTATGGCGCAGAGTTTTTGAAAATTCACACGCCGCGCTGTAACTCGGGTAAACTTTCATTTGCAATTTGAAAGCCTTGCGAGATGTAAATCGTAAGCAAAAGGGGAGTGCTTACGCACACTAAAGCGCTGCCGCATAAATGCGGCAGCGCTTCGGCTTTATTGATCACTTTTTATTTCATATAAGGGGTCAAGCGGGGTGCCGTAGACGTAGCCCGGCCATACATAGATCCTTGTTGGGTGCATATTGTATTTCGTTTTTCCGAGACTGACGCGCTTCACTTCAACGCCGTTTTTGTAGTAAACGGCGAAGGATTCGTAAATATAGCCTTTTCTGGCGGCGTTTCTCACCTTCCAGTACGGGGCATACAACGAAGCAAGTTCAATATATTCGGTAGGCGTGGGTTCTATTTCCTCAACCTTTTCCGAAACAAAGTCTATTGCATCAAAAGTATCGGGGAAGGGTTCGCCATATATTTCGCAATAGATTTCCTCTTTGCTCGAGTTGACCCACGAGAACACATATATGTTGTGTTCCGTGTTGTTTTTCCAGATGAAGTCGATATTGCCCGTATCTATTGTCGCGTCGCGGCCTCCGGGTATATATGCGCTTACACGCGAATGGCCGCGGCGATAAACGATCTCGAGGTCGGACATTACAACAGCGTTATAGAGCGTTGTCGAAACCTGACATACGCCGCCGCCGGGCTGATCCTCAGTGCCGGCGCCGCCGAGTATTATAGCCGTTGCGGGCAGCCAGCCCGTTTCGAGCCTGCGAGGCCCGAGTACGTCGTTTGTCGAGAACTCTTCACCGGGGGCGACAACCACGCCGTTGATGAGCCCGGATGCCTTTTTTATGTTATGTACACGGTTATTGGAGTTACTCATCGAATACGATGTACCGAAGAAAGCACGGCGAGTCGTGAGAGCCTTGAGGTCGTCGACGGTGACGCTGGGAGAAATGGGCTTAACGGGCATGTCAACTGTTGTCTCAAGAGCACTCTGAGCAGAAAGCTTGTTAAGCATTTCAACGAGCGCCTCACGGTCAATTTCCTGTCCGTCTTTGCCGTCAACATATGTAAAACGGTTGTCGCGGTCATCCTTGTTGATTTCAACGGTGGCGTCGACAGGTGCGATATAGACGTCGCTTGTCATCTTTCTTATAGTGGAATCGATTCCCTCGGAGGATACGATGCACCGAAGCGGAAAATCACGTCCGTTTGTCTTTATGCTCTCAAGCTCAGCCTTGAGCTCCGCAAGCGTACCGGTACGGCATATGTTAAAGGCCGCGTTAAGCACTTCGCCCAGATTGACGGTTACACCGAGGTCGGTTGCCGAAAGCGTGTATGTATTTTCGCCGGCAACAAACGTGTACTTAAACTTTCCGAGGAGTTCGCTTTCCAAGGGAAGCAGGGCGCTACGCGCTTCATCGTATGTCATCCCTCCGACTGCGACGCCGTTTATTGAAACGCCTTCCCTAAAGGTTGTGGCGTTAATTATGGATTTACGCTCGGCCTCTTCGCGCTGTTCCGGCGTGTCGGTGATATCGCTCGGGTTAATTATTGGCGAAATGATGCTGCATCCGCCAAGGAAGCAAATCATGGCCGCAAGCGCAAGCAAAATCATAAGCAATGCCGAGAAATTCAGGACTTTTTTCATTTAATCCTCCGTAATACGATATAGTGTTAGAAGTCATATCACTACAAGTCTATTATAATCTAAAGATAAGGATATGTAAAGCGACTTTTAGCGACATTATGGTACAGGGTATAGTCCAACATTAAATGACTGCTTCTTTCTTATATATTTGCAATAAACGTTTAACAATGGTAATATATATGTGCTTATATGCGAATTGGGAGTTTTGAATGAGCTACTATATAATTAACGGGGGGCATCGCCTTGAAGGAGCGGTTTCTGTTGGGGGTGCAAAAAATGCTGCGCTCGCAATAATTCCCGCTGCGATTCTTTGCGGTGAACCGTGCGTTATAGAGAATCTTCCTTATATTGACGATGTGCGCGTAATGACCGAACTCCTGAGCCAAATAGGGGCTAAGACCGAGTTCAGTTCAAACGGCGTACTCTGCATAGACCCTTCAGGCATCAACAATGTCTGCGTTACGTTTGACATGGTTAATTCACTGCGCGCGTCGTATTATCTGCTTGGAGCGCTGCTCGGGCGATACGGACACGCCGAGGTCTCGTTCCCGGGAGGCTGTCCCATTGGCCAGAGACCTATCGATCAACACATTAAGGGATTTAAGGCGCTTGGAGCCGAAGTTGAAATAGAAAACGGCATTGTAAAGGCGAAAGCTGACAAGCTTGTGGGTTCCGAAATATATTTGGACATTGCAAGTGTCGGCGCGACGATAAACATAATGCTTGCCGCCGCGCGAGCGGACGGTATAACCATAATCAATAATGCCGCAAAAGAGCCTTACATAGTAGATGTTGCGAACTTCCTGAACATGATGGGCGCTTCCGTAAAAGGCGCGGGCACCGATATAATCAGAATAAATGGCAGAAAGCAGCTTCACGGCTGCAACTATGCCATAATACCTGATCAAATGGAAGCGGGTACATTTATGATTGCCGCCGCCGCAACGGGTGGCGATGTCATAATAAACAATGTTATTCCTGCTCATCTTGATGCCATATCCGCAAAGCTTATGGAGACAGGGGCAACTGTCCGCGAAGGCAACGACGGACGTGATTTCTATGTAAGGGTCAGTTCTTCAAGACGGCTTCGTTCGGTTAATATAAAGACGCTGCCTTACCCCGGATTTCCTACAGATCTTCAGCAGCCGATGATGGCGCTCCTTTCCACTGCCGAAGGAACAAGCCTTGTAATGGAGACTATGTTTGAGGAACGCTTCAATCATGTTAACGGGCTCAACAGAATGGGAGCAAACATATCGGTAAGCTCCCGTACCGCTCTTGTTCAGGGCGTCAAACGTCTTATGGGGGCGCAGCTTCAGGTCACGGATCTGCGTGCCGGCGCAGCTCTCGTCATTGCGGCAATGATGGCGGACGGAAAGAGCAAGGTAGAAAACATACACTATATTGATCGCGGTTACGAACATTTTGAGCACAAGCTGTGCGGTCTTGGCGCCGACATAGTGCGTTTGGGTTAAAATTCAAAATAAAAGGAACTGTTGCGCACTACAGTTCCTTTTTGCGTCCTCAGAAAAACTGTGCGAATATAAAAGAATGTTAGCAACACAGCCCCAGCAATCTGCAGCGGCTGTCAGCTTGCCGGGGCTGTTAAGGGGCCGCAGCCCCTTAAGTTAATTCCGGCTTTGACGACATGTGCGTTAGAACGGATGAAAATCAAGGGCACTGAAAGAGTCAGATCTACATTGGCAGGTCTGGCTTTTTTGCGAGAAAACGGTAAAACAGGCACAAGGAAGGCGGGATAGGAATGCTGAAAGATACCACCAGGATAACAATGGATCTATCTCCATATCAAGGACTGTATGAGGCCATTATTCCGCAGGATCACATGTTGAGGAAGCTAAAGGACAACATAGATTTCAGCTTTGTGAATCCCATGCTGCGCAAACAATATTGCGAGAACTTCGGGCGTCCGGCAAAAGAGCCGGAAATGATGTTCAAGCTGCTGTTCTTAAAGAAGCTGTATGATCTGTCAGATGAGCGTCTAATCTCCGGCGCTCAAACAGATATGGCGTATAAATACTTTCCTGGTCTTTCACCGGAAGATAAGATAATCGACCCAAGCCTGTTGACAAAATTCAGAAAACGTGGATCACAGAAGACATACTGGAGGATGTGCTGAAAGAGACGATTCAGCAGGCGATTCAAAAAGGGCTGGTCAAATCTGGAACGATCATCGTTGATGCGATGCATACGGAAGCTGCGGTGATGGCAAAAAGCGTAACTCAGGTTCTGAGGAATTTAACCGGAACGCTCCGCAAGGAGATATATAAGCAGGAATATGACTTGTCCGAGAGATTCCCGGAGAAGCCGTCCATAGAGGCGGACTTGTCTGAAGAAATAGCATATACCTACGAATTGCTTGAAAAAATACAAGGTGGAGTGGAAGCGAGTGACAATGCCGAGATCAAGGCATTGTACAATCGTATAAAGGAACTGCTGGACAATGACCGCATTCGGCAGATTCGCTCTAAAGATGATGAAGATGCAAGATTCGGCCATAAGACGCCTGCATCCACATTTTTCGGGTGCAAAACACATATTGTGATGAGTGATGACCGAATCATCAACGGGATTGAGGTAACAGACGGAAGCAGGCCCGATGGCGAGCAGTTGCCAAATCTTTTGGGAAAGAGCAAACGAAACGGGGTAGCTGTCAAGGAGATCGTAGGCGATATGGCCTATGTCAGTGATGACAATCCGGCATTTTGCGAAGAACATAATGCAGAACTGTACGCAAGAACCAATTCGGCAGTCGCTGCCGCTGCGAATGCGCAGTTAGAAGAAGGCTTCAGCTACAGCAAAGATGCCCACATGATGCAGTGTCCCGCAGGTCATCTGGCTATGCGTGTTGATAAAAGGAATGCGGCAAACGGCAACACCTACGACAACTACTGCTTCAGCGTCAAGAAATGCAAACGCTTACCGCAAACTCCTTTCCCTCGTTTTTTATGCTTTGCAAAGCGGCATACGGCGACATCTTCTCCTCTCCGATCTTTTTCTCTATATAGCTTACCAGATCGTGTGGACTGCCTATCTTCAGACCTCGTCCCTTGTTTGCGCCGTTCCTGCCGTATACTCGCTGCCCGGCGTCAGCGCTGTACTCATATCTTTCTGTCAAATCGCTGTTGAGCAGACCCACTGTCCCTTGTTTTATTTCCCTCCTGCTCGTTCGCTCGCTTCGTCTCCCAAGGAGGTCGGCTATCTCCTTTACCTTTACCCTCGCTTGCAAAAGTATTTCAAGTTTCTGCAGCAGCTTTGGCCTTCTTACTGTTTTTTCCAAATTCACATTGTAGCAGGCTTCTCGCTATGGAGCTATCCTTTCCCTTGGTGGACACTTAATCCCTCCGATTCTTTCAATGCATTATTAGGATGCATTGCACTTATCTTTATGGTAGAATAATTGTTATAATGCTTGCTTTATATGCGCATACTTTCTGCGTCGAATAAAGCAAACCGGGAGAATTGTTTATGTTGATGGACTCTAAGGCGATTCTGCGCCGCATGGAGGATGAGCTTAACTCCGAGTATCAAATAGAACTGACGGAGGCCACGGCGCAGCAGCTTCACCGTGCGCTGAGCAACGCCGTCATGTTCGCCGTCTCAGACGACTGGAGAAGAAGCAGGCGAGAGCATGAACGTGTGCGCCGCGCATATTATTTTTCAGCCGAATACCTCATGGGCCGTATGATATACAATAACCTCTACTGTCTCGGTATACTCGACGACATAAAGCGCTATCTTTTGGTGCGCGGAGCAGATATATCAAAGTTTGAGGACATAGAGGATGCCGCGCTCGGCAACGGCGGATTGGGACGGCTCGCTGCATGCTTTCTCGACAGCGCAGCCACGCATGACCTGCCTTTGGACGGCTATGGGTTGAGATATAAATTCGGCCTTTTTAAGCAGCGCTTTGAAAATGGATTTCAGATAGAAAAGGCCGATAACTGGCAGCGCTACGGCGACCCTTGGAGCAGACGAAGAGACGATAAGACGGTCACCGTAAACTTTGCCGGACAATCGGTGCTTGCGGTGCCATACGATATGCCCATAATCGGATACGATACGACAAACATAGGTACGCTGCGGCTTTGGCAGAGCGAACCAATCGAGGAATTTGATTTCAACCTTTTCAACGATCAGCAGTACGCTATGTCGGTTCGTGAAAAGAATTCCGTTGAAGACATAACGCGCGTGCTTTATCCGAACGACAGCACCGATGAAGGCAAAAGGCTGAGGCTTAAGCAGCAGTATTTCCTTTCAAGCGCATCGATACAGGACATAATAAGAAGGTATAAGAGGACGCGCGGAAACGACTTTTCGTTCTTTGCGGCGCATTGCGCCATACAGCTCAACGATACGCATCCTACGGTTTCAATACCTGAGCTTATACGTCTGCTTATGCTCGAAAACATGGATTTTCCAACCGCGCTCAACGTGGCACGCAGCGTGTTCTCGTACACAAACCATACGATAATGAACGAAGCGCTCGAAAGATGGAACATAGGCCTCATGCGCTCAGTGATACCGGAAATATGCGATATTATCTGCCGCATAGACGATATGCTTGTCAACGAGCTTATGTCAAGGGGCGTAGGCGCTGAGCAGATAGACAGGATGCGAATAATCGATAACGGCACCGTACATATGGCGCGTCTTGCAACATATGTTTCTCGATACGTCAACGGTGTCGCCCGAATACATACGGAAATACTCAAACACGACATTCTGAAGGATTGGTACAGCATATATCCGGAGCGCTTTCAAAACAAAACGAACGGAATAACGCAGCGGCGCTGGCTCGGGCTTTGCAACGAAGAACTTACCTTTCTTATCAAGGAAAAAATCGGCGACGGCTTCTTGAGGGATCTTTCACAGCTTGAGCGGCTGAAGCCCCTGATAGACGACGACATGATATCGCGCTTTATAGAGATAAAGCGAATTAAAAAACAGCAGCTTTGCGGCGTTATAAACAAGCGCGAAGGTTTTCTGCTCAACCCTGCTTTTATATTCGATGTACAAGTAAAAAGAATGCATGAATATAAGCGTCAGCTAATGAACGCTTTCTCCGTCGCACATATATACTTCATGCTGAAGGATGGCGCGCTGCCGGCTTTTACGCCCACGGCCTTCATATTCGGCGCAAAAGCCGCCCCTGGCTATTACAGGGCGAAGGGTATCATAAAGTATATCAACGAGCTTGCCGCAATGATAAATGCAGACCGCGACGTACGCGATAAAATGCAGGTCGTTTTCGTGCAGAATTACAACTGCTCATACGCAGAGCATATAATCCCTGCCGCTGACATTTCCGAGCAGATATCGCCTGCGGGAACAGAGGCTTCGGGTACGGGCAACATGAAGTTCATGCTCAACGGCACCGTCACACTCGGCACGTTTGACGGCGCAAACATCGAAATAGCCGACGCGGCAGGCGTAGAAAACAATTACATATTCGGCGCTACGGTCGATGATATCGCGCGAATTGCGCCTTTATACGAACCCAAGCGATTATACGACGAAAATCCCGACATACGGCGCGTTGTCGATACGCTTATCGACGGCTCCCTCTCCGACGGCGGTACAGGCGTATTTAGAGAGCTTTATAATTCGCTGCTGTACGGCGCAAGCTGGCACAGGGCTGACAACTACTTCGTACTGCTCGACCTTCCGCCGTATATTGAAGCAAAGCTCAGAGCTAACCGCGACTATCAAGATAAGTACAGCTTTGCTCGGAAATCGCTCATAAACGCCGCTTCCGCAGGACGCTTCTCGTCTGACAGAACAGTTGCCGAATATGCGCGCGATATCTGGCATATTGAAAGTATAAAAGGAAAATAACCCTATCCACAAAGGAGGAAAGCAAATGGAACTGAAAAGAATATCTCCCAATAAGCTTACCTTGCGTCCGTTTTATACGCTCGACAAGCAGTGGGCACTGCTCACTGCGGGCGATAGGGCATGCTTTAACACGATGACCGTATCGTGGGGTGGCCTTGGCACGCTTTGGAATAAACCCGTGGCCACGGTTTACGTTCGACCGCAGCGATACACATACGAATTCACCGAGCGCAACGAGTATTTTACGCTCTCTTTCTTCGGCGGCAACTTCATGGATGACCTGCAATATCTTGGCTCGCATAGCGGGCGCGATGAAAAAAAGCTCTCAAAAACATGCCTGACGCCCGCATTCGACGCCGAAACCGCCGCCCCGTATATCGCGGAAGCGTCATGCATGCTTGTGCTCAGGAAGCTGTATCATGACGATATAAAGCCTGAACGCTTCGACGACAGCAGCATCATAGATTCCGTATATCCCGCGCACGACTTCCATCGCGTCTACATATGCGAAGTGATTGCCGCCTACGCCAAAAACTGACCTGCGCGGAGGTAACAGATTGGACACAAAACCCACCGTCAAAACGAACATGCTTCTTGCCGTGCTTATCGACGGCGAAAACGTACCCGATTACTGCATACGCGAAATACTCGATGAGGTTGCGCTTTATGGCACGCCGACAATCAAGCGAATATATTGCGATATGACTTCTCAATATAATCAGCGCTGGCAAAAGCACCTTCTCGAGAACGCGATAATACCCGTCCAGGCGTTCAGCTATACGACAGGGAAAAACTCATCCGACTCTGCGCTGATAATCGATGCAATGGATATCCTTTACGGAGGATACATTGACGGATTCGTTATCGTATCGAGCGACAGCGATTTTACGCGGCTTTCAACACGTCTTCGTGAAACCGGCAAGCTCGTTCTCGGTATAGGCGAACGCAAAACCCCGGAACCCTTCAGGGTGTCGTGCGATAAGTTTATCTATATTGAAAATATACGTCAAAGCAGCGCTCCGACGCGCTCGTCCCAACTTCCCGCGGACGCTAAGCCGCCTTCGCCCAAAGATATATCAAAGCTCATTCTCGACTCGATATCGAGCATCGCCGACGAAAGCGGCTATGCTCCTCTATCTGCGCTCGGCAACCTTTTAATAAAGAAAAAGCCCGATTTTGATTCGAGAAACTACGGCTATAAGAAGCTTGCCGAACTGCTCGCCGCGATAAACGACGTTGAGCTCGATTATCGAAAATCCGCAGACCCCAAGGTAAACCACATATACGTCCGCGTAAAACAGCACTGATGCGGCAAAATATCGTGCGGCATATTTACTTTAAGTATGCCATGGTATATAATCCTAAATCAATAATGCTCCCGCATATGCGCGAGCAAACAAAAAAGGAGGTTGTCTTTATGGACAAGAAAATAGTTTTGAGCGGCATACAGCCGTCCGGCGTGCTTACGCTCGGTAATTATGCGGGAGCGCTGCGGAACTGGTCAAGACTTCAACGCGAAGATAGATACTGCTATTATTGCGTCGCAAACCTCCATGCCATCACGGTCAGACAGGAGTCCGAGGCTTTGCTTAAAAGAACTTTTGACGCGGCCGCCCTCCTGCTTGCATGCGGTGTAGACCCTAAGCGCTCATCTCTCTTCATCCAATCGCATGTCAGTGAACACGCGGAGCTCGCGTGGGCGCTCGACTGCAACACATATATGGGCGAACTGAATCGCATGACACAATATAAGGACAAGAGCGCGCGCCACGCCGACAACATCAACGCGGGACTGTTCACCTATCCCGTGCTTATGGCTGCCGATATACTCCTGTATCAGGCCTCATATGTGCCCGTAGGAAAGGATCAGAAGCAGCACGTTGAGATTGCGCGCGACATCGCCGACAGATTTAACAAGAATTACGGCGAAACGTTTGTCATGCCCGAACCGCTTATACCGCAGGTCGGCGGAAAGATTATGAGTTTGCAGGATCCGACAAAGAAGATGAGCAAGTCCGATCCAAACCCGAATGCTTTCATTGCTATAATGGATGAGCCCGACGTCATTGTCAAGAAGTTCAAGCGTGCCGTCACCGACAGCGCCGGCGTCATAGCCTACGACGAAGAGCGTCCAGGTGTCTCCAACCTGCTGTCAATATACTGCATATTCACAGGTATGACAATGGATGAAGCAGTTGCATCGTTCGAAGGTCAGGGCTATGGAAAGCTGAAAGCGGCCGTTGCCGACGCCGTAATAAATGAGCTCGCGCCTATTCAGGCAGAATACAGCCGCATTATCAAAGATGAAGCGTATCTTCGCAGCGTGCTCCGCGAAGGCGCAGAAGCTGCACGCGCGGCTGCACGGCGCACAGTCAGGGACGTCTATACGCGCCTCGGTTTATCGTTGGCGGAGTAGAACGCGCATAAATAAACGCCAAACGGCTCGAGTCATGCAAATGACACGAGCCGTTTTTTGCTCCACACTTGTAGGAGCTTTCTTAGGGGGATACGGCGGACGCTTTCACGCCCGCCGAGTCACATGTTTATTTTTTCCGTGCAAGCATTATACCTGCGCCCGATATAATTGCCATTATCGCAACAGCCGTCATTGCCGCCGCGCCCGTTTTTGGCGGTTTAGTGGGCGATGTCGGCGTTGTCGGAGTGCTTGCCTCTGCGCTGTCAGTCCTGAACATTACGAATATATCGTATGTGTCGCCGTCAACATCGCTCAAAAGCTCTATTGCGTATGCATTACCCGGACGAACAATAACTATTTCGCCATTTATTGTGATATACCACACATAATGGCCGTAATCGGGATTCATTTTCAGCGTGATGGTATCCCCATAGCCCAAACCTCCAAGAACACCGCTTTCGCCTATATCCATGCCCGGGTCCACCGTTCCGCACGAGCTCCATTTAAGCGTTACGTTATACATATGACGTTCATAAAGCGCGGTTACATTAAGCGGCTCAAGAACACCGTCAACATGCTCGCAGTTGTGTTGTATCGTGCCCGCATCATTCTGGCAGCACCAGACTGTCAGATGATAGCCGTAATGGTGAGGCGCCTGCGGTATTTCCGTCGCTTCGCCATGCTCTATCCATCTTTCATCGAGCATTGTGTTGTCAAAGCCGTCTATGAACCTCACACGGTATGTAAATCTTGCGGTAATCACCATGGTATCCGTTACGTTTGTGCATTCTTCATCCCACGCATAGCGGTAGCCGTCAGCCTCGGTGTAGGGGAGCTCAGGCGCCGTGGCGTCACTACCGCGCACGATCCACTGCTCGCTTACAATCTCATCCGTGTGCTGGTCAATAAACCTTACGCGGTATGTAAACCTCGCGGTAACTACCATGGTGTCGTTTATATTGGTGAAGTCCCTATCCCATGCATAGCGATAGCCGTCGGCCTCGGTGTAGGGAAGCTCAGGCGCCGTCGCATCACTGCCGTGCGCTATCCACTGCTCGCTTACCGTTTCATTTGTATGCTCGTTTACAAACTGCACCCTGTATGTAAATCTTGCCGTAACTACCATGGTGTCCGTTACGTTCGTATAATCCTTATCCCACTCATAGCGGTAGCCGTCAGCCTCAGCATAGGGGAGCACAGGCGCAACAGCATCGTTGCCGCGTCTTATCCATTGCTCGCTTGCGATTTCGCCGGTGTGCTCATTTACGAACCTGACACGATATGTGAACCTTGCAGTCACAACCATGGTATCCGTTATGTTTGTGAAGTCTTTATCCCATGCGTAGATATAACCTGCAGCTTCGGTATAAGGCATATCGGGGGCAACCGCCGCGCCATGACGCATTACCCACTGCTCGCTTACCGTCTCGCCCGTATGCTCGTCGACAAAGCTTACACGATAAGTAAAGTTTGCCGTAACCGTCATTGGGTATTTCACATTTGTAAAGTCCTTATCCCACTCGTAGCGGTAGCCGTCGATCTCGGCGTAGGGCAGCGTAGGCGCTATTGCATCTTCTCCGTTGTTTACCCATTGAATATCGACAATTTCACCGGTATGACCGTCAACAAACGTAATCTTATACGTATTATACATAGCCATTATCGTTCTGGCTTCGGTGACGTTCGTATTATCTCCATCCCAGTATGTAAACCTATATCCGTCATCCTCGTGATCAGGTACATCAGGAAGCTCGACGTCATCCCCATGGTTAACGGTCACCTGCGATATAACTTCATTGTTAAAACCGTCCACAAATGTTACAACGTACTGATTTATCTCGTACATCGCCGTAACGGTTCTGTCGCTTGTAACGTTTGCGTTGTTGCCGTCCCAGTGAACGAAGTGGTAGCCGTCGCCGCTGTGGTCGGGCGGCGTCGGAAGCGCTGCCGTGCCTCCGTGGCTTACGGTAGCTGTTGAAATCGTTCCGCCGGTGTAACCGTCCTTGAACGTTACGGTGTGGGTGGGCGTAACAGGCGGAGGATCAAGCGGTTCCTTATCGCATCGAGAAATTGCCACGTACTTGTAAGACGAATAGCTGATTTTGTGATATCCGACTAAACATCGACCAACATAGTTGCAATCAATGACTTTGATTTTATTGCTGTCAAAAGAGACAAGAATAACAGAATGCCCGGTACGGCCATTAGAGTCGTTGCTCAATCGTAAAATATCACCCGGTTTAGCGTAGGCCTGCATTGTGCTGTAGTTAAAAGATCGGTTTGACGGATTAGCGTGAATTACATTTATTTGCTCAGAATTTGAATCTGCAAATATGTACCACCCTGCAAACGCAGCAAAACCGGCACATGTCCATCCTTTGCCATAAAACCCTCCCCCGTTTACATTATAATGTTCCGGAAAGTTCTTTACCGAAACCGTTCCAAACAGGTTTTTGAACCAGGACGTTGCTATAACTTTTGAGTTTAAGCAATTGTTACATCTTTCATCTGATTCATGTGTGCATGCCTTTTGGTTGACGGTAAAGTATTTTCCAACCAACAGCTCGCGCAGCCTGTCAAGCTTAGTCTGGACTGATGCGGCCGACACGTCTGTTCCGATGCTTTCTGCTTCGACAGTGTCATTTTCCGCATGCGCGTACTGCACCGGCACTACCGACACAAGCATAAGCAGAGCAAGAAGTGCGGTTAAAAACATTTTTAACTTCTGTTTCATAGTTTTCCCTCCTAATAATTTCGAACAATTTGTTCATCAATAATGTATAACAACATATGGTTGTTGTCAATAACTAATTGTAAGAGTTTTAATTGTCACCGCTGCATTTGATACAATGGCGCTGAAAGGAGCGGTTCTAATGATAGCAAACCTGAAAAAGCTTAGGGAAGAGGCGGGTATGTCCCAGCGTCAGCTTGCCGATTCCATCGGCGTAAGTCAGCAGTCCGTCAATAAGTACGAGAACCACAGCGTCGAGCCCGACATTGCCGTTTTAGTGCGGATTGCCGACATTTTTAATACTTCGGTTGATTTCCTCATCGGGCGCACGGCCATAAGGCGCGCTATCGAAGCAACGCATGTTTACGAGCTGAATGATGAAGAAAAACATCTCATAGATTCCTTTCGAGCACTGAATCCCAAGCAGCGCAAAAGCGTTTTTTTTATAATGGAATGTTACAACGATATACTTTGATTGGCATTATCAATAAAACAAATATATTTATAAACAAAAGTCCACTTTGCAAAAGCAGACTCTTTTTTATTTTGTGGCATCTTTATTCTTCTTCTCGGATTCTCTTCTTTATCGCTTCGCAGTCGTCTATAAGCTCCTTCGCGTGCCGCTCCGCCGATTCGGTTATAGTACCTGAGCCCATTATGCGCGCAAGCTCCGAAGCGCGCTCCGCGCCGCTTATCGCCCGCACAAACGTGTGCGTTTTGTTCGACTCCTCGCGCTTTTCTACAACAAGATGATTGTCGGCAAATGCGGCTATCTGCGGCGAATGCGTTATGCATATAACCTGATGCTCCATCGATGTACGAACCATCTTTTCTCCGACTACAGACGATACGCGTCCGCTTATGCCCGTATCTATCTCATCAAATATAAGCGTACAGATGTCGTCCTTGCCCGCGATTATCGTTTTGAGCGCAAGCATTATTCTGGACATTTCGCCGCCTGATGCGACCTTGTTCAGCGGCTTCAGCGGTTCACCCTTGTTCGTTGTTATATAAAACTCGATTTTATCCGACCCGTTGGGAGATATGTCGTCACTCGACAGTATTTCCACGGAAAAATCCGAGTTCTTTAAGCTCAGCTCGCCAAGCTGCCCTATCACCTCGTCCGTGAGTGTTTTAGCCGCCTCACGCCGTAGTTCGGTAAGCGCGCGTGCACATTCCTTATAATGCTCTATGCACGCTTTCAGCTCGCCTTCAAGGCGCATCCTCACTTCATCGGCAGATGTGAGCTTCTCAAGCTCCGCAGCGCACTTGTCGCGAAATTGAAGTATCTCTTCTATTGTGGCGCCGTATTTTCGTTTAAGGCCCGCAATCTGATAAAGTCTGCCTCCTATATAATCGAGACGCTCGGGATCGTATTCGAACGATGTGCGCATATCGCGCACAACGTACGCAGCGTCTTCAAGCGCGTAATACGATTCTTCAAGTTTCTGGGCTGCCTCGGCATATTTGGGCGAAAACTCGGCGATAGCGCACATACTGTCCGAAGCCGATTTTACGCCGCTCAGCGCTCCACTGTCGTCTCCGTTCAAAAGCGCGCAGCACCTCTCCAGCGCCATCATTATGTGCTCCGAATTTGAGAGTATTCTCTGCTCATCCTCGAGCTCTCCATCCTCGCCGGGCACAAGCGCACAGTTGTCTATTTCCTTGAGCTGGAATGACAGTATATCGATTCTTTGGGCGCGCTCGTTTTCCGGTATAAAGCCCGCTTCAAGCTCTGTCTTTACTCTCACATATTCTGAGTATGCCTTAAATACGTCATGTTTTGCCGACTCTACCCGTACGCCTGCGTACGCATCAAGGTAATGTGCTTGGCTTGCGGGCGAGAGGAGCGATTGATGCTCGTGCTGGCCATGTATATCGACAAGCAGTGATGTTATCTCGCGCAGCGTATTCGCGTTCACAAGAACACCGTTAAGACGGCACACGTTCTTGCCCGAAGCATATATTTCGCGCGATATCGTCACCTCGCCATCTTCAAGCTCAATTTCATTTTGCTCGAGATACTCATGAACGGCATGACAGTTATCAGTTGAAAAAAAAGCCTCGACCTTAGCCTTCGAGCAGCCGTACGATATGAGCTCGCGGTTCGCCCTCTCGCCGAGTACAAGTCCCAAAGAATCGATAATTATGGACTTTCCTGCGCCCGTTTCGCCGGTAAGCACATTAAATCCACCGAAAAACTCAAGCTCGAGCCTCTCTATCAGCGCAATGTTTTCGATTATAAGTCTTTGCAGCATATCTACCTCTAAAACGCATACGCATATCGAAGTTACGTCCACGCAAAGAATATCACAACCTGTCGCCTCTCGTCAACAAATCGCCCACGCTTAAACTCTGCGGCTTGCCTGTTGTATTGCCGTTCGAAGCATTTACAATGACGATGGATAGGTAACTATGCGCACCAATTGGTTTTGCGGTGAATAGCCATCCAAGAATATTGCTCTCACGAAAATCACACCAAATAATGCGTCCGGTGAAGTAGACAGCCAGATATACAAGAGCTTCTCGCTGTGAGGCTATTTTTTATTCTGTTGTGGACATTTAATCATACAACTTACCGCAAGTGCAGCCGCGACTCCGCTGTGAAGTATTGTGCTCAGCACGAAGTGAAGTAAAGTGCGCCGCTCACGCCCACAGGTGCTTCACGATGCAAAGCATTGCTGCACGCACCGAAGGTGCGTTTAGTTCAAAAAAATCACCTTTGTCAGTAGACAAAGGTGATTTTTTCGTGCCAAAGAGTAACCAAACGGAGCACAATCAAGGTAAAAGTAAGTAAAAGTAGTGTGTCGGCTCTGTTCAACAAATTGGTATTTAATCTATAATCCTCTTTGCAGATAAACCATATCCACCAACTGAACACCGCACTCAAATATTGGGTGGTCATAATTATCTGTAAAAAAGTTCGGTATGCTATGGGAACGAACGAAACCGCACTTTTCGTAGAATGGAATTGTCAAAGGACTATCACCCGTGCCAACCTGCAAAACAGTATATTGTTCTTTGTATTTCTTAACAACAAAATCAATCAAGGCTTTTGCATAACCTTTGCCTTGGTGTTCTGAAACTGTCGCAATATTCTTGATTTCAAGCACACCATTTCCTTCGTCGGTTATGACACATTCACATTTAATACCATTATCATCAACTACATACATCCTACCTTTATCAAGATAACGGTCTATCATATCTTCCTGCTCATCTGCCAATAACAGCAGATCAAGATACTGTTTCTTATTTTCTGTAACCTCAATAATTACCATCACTCACACCTGCAAATTCTTATTTATCGAACTGATTATACAGCAGAAAAGACGGATTGCGAAGTGAAATAATGACCTGCGGTCATTGTGAAATTTGATGCCCTGCATCAAGTGAAATGAAATAAATCCCTCACGCGCTACTGCGCATTTCATACGTCACAGGCGTATTTCACTTGCGAAGCAAATATCACAAATCCCGCAAGGGATTTATTTCGTTGAAAAGAAACCGCTTTTGTCCGGTGGACAAAAGCGGTTTCTTTTCTGGTGCGGTCGATGGGACTTGAACCCATACGGTCTCCCATACGCCCCTCAAACGTACGCGTCTGCCTGTTCCGCCACGACCGCAATCCGTGACTGCAAGAACTATTATAAAGGCAAAGGCGCGACTTGTCAACAATTATTTTTTTGTATGCCGAAATGACTTTGATATGTGAAATCAAGCGTTTTTTTGAGCACGGCACGCTGTTTTGATCAAAAAAATAAAAAAAGTAATGCAAAGTCGGCGACAAGGTGAGGCAATCGCACATAAAATAGGGAAAAACCGCCGAAAATTCGTTTTCGACGGTCTGAGCGCGCCTGCGCTTCCTGTCCGTTTTTGTAAGCCTGTTATGCTTTGGGACTGGCGCTTGCCTGTGCGCCGCCGTTGTCTTCGTACGGCAGTATGGTGCCGTTCGGCCGGACATACACTTGCGTTGTGCCGTCGTCAGTGCCTGTCATTGTTATATGATAGACCTGCATGTCCTTGTACAGCGCATGTGTGATGCTTGTAATCTCCGCCTTTGGATACTTCTTGTTGATGGCTGCGACGATGTCTGGGACATCCTTCGGATCGACCACCGTACCGGCCACGAAACCGGAGATCTCATCAGCGCCTGCAGAGGGCGAGCCCGAAGGCGCGACCGTGGGCTCTGCCGACATCGTCGGCGCGGGTGTGAGCACGGCTGTCGGCGCGGCTGAATGCGTCGGTACCGGGGAGGGCTTTACGGGCGTGTTTGGTGTGCAGCCCGTAACAAGCGCCAAAAGCAGTGATGACATAATCAGAATCGGCAATAACTTTTTCATGAATCTGCCTCCTTGTTTAATTATCGGCATAATTAAAGCCGACGTTCAAGGCTTATTATCCCCATGCACGGTCGGCTTATTCTAAAAGACAATTATTTTTGGTTTATTCTGAAATTGAAAATTTTGACAGAATCTCAAACCTTGGGCTTGCAGATTACAACGATTCTGTCCTTTGAGGTGCCGTACTGTGTGCTCCATTCCCCCGAACAGGTGATGAGAGTCATGCGCGCTTCCCCGTCGAGCGCCAAAAGCTCTTTAGGAAAATCGGCGTAGCTATATACGGCAACGCTCTCGACATAGAAGTAGCGGAATGATCCGTCGGCAAGCTCGATTATGACTTCGTCATTTTCTTTGAAGTCGGCGAGCACGGAAAATGAGCCCTTTTTGCCGCCGTAACGTACATGTCCGTTTATCTGGCTGTTGCCGCCTTCGCCCGGAATGGGGCTGTCCTGATACCATGCGGCTATATCTGCGGCGTCTACGGTTGCGACGCTGCCGTCATCGGAGAGGCCAACGGGCTGAATATCGCACTGTATCTCGAAGCGCGGGAAGTAGATGCGCACGGGGTTCGGAACGGGCGTTGGCACAGGCGTAGGTTCAGTCGTCCGCTCAGGCGTGGCCGATGCGGAAGGCGAAGGCAATGGCGTCGGGGATTCAGATGGTGTCGGCGACGGCGGCGGATTGTATTGTCCGGGGAACAGTACGTTTTCTTTTATTATCATTATTATGCCCGTAAATATGAGTAATGTACTCACGATGTACAGGCAAATGTTGATAGCTTTATTCTTTTTGCCGAGTTGTTTTTTCATGCTTGAATTATACCATATGCGTTCCGCCGTATCAACAGCGCGAACATTTGAATATATCGCTTAAGTGCGCAAATAGGCAATATATTAACGGCTTGTAAATAATCGCACTTTTTCAAACATAATGTATCGCGGGAATTGACAATATGGTGTATAATAACAAGACGCAGCTGTTTGCGGCTGCCAACATAAGGAGAACTGTATGGCGAATATTAAATTTTTCAATACCGAAAGCTTTCCGCTGGAGATGCACAAGGTATGCACGGTGCAGCAGCTTACTATACCTTCCGTCGAACGAAGGGTTGAGGCGCTGTACGAAACGGGATTCAATTCTTACAGGCTGACGACGGACGATCTTTACCTTGATATGTTGACAGACAGCGGCGTGAATGCGATGAGCAACGAACAGCTTGCTTCCATGCTGCGCGCCGACGAAGCATACGCCGGAAGCGCTACATATAAACGTTTAAGCGCAAAAATAAAGGAGATATTCAATAAAGACTATTTCCTGCCGGTGCATCAGGGCAGGGCGTGCGAAAACATGCTTGCTCGCGGGCTCGTCAAAGAGGGCGACATTATTCCGATGAACTTTTTCTTCGGCTCTACTGTCAACCAGATAAAGCAGTGCGGCGGAACGTTCCGCATAATGCTGTGCGACGAGGGGCTCAAACTCCAGAGCGATGTACCTTTCAAGGGCAATTTCGATCTTGAAAAGCTCGAAAGCTTTTTGAAGGCGGAGCGCGGAAGAGTGCCGTTCATGCGAATTGAGGCGGGAACAAACCTGATAGGCGGCCAGCCGATAGCGCTCGACAATATGCTTGCGGCGGTGCGCCTTTGCAAGGAATACGGCGCTTTGGCGGTGCTCGACGCGAGCCTTTTGCAGGATAATCTCTACTTCATAAAAACGCGCGAGGAAGCGTATAAGAACGCATCGATACGAGAGATTACCCGCAAGCTGGCCGACGCAGTCGACATAATCTACTTTTCTGCGAGAAAGCTTGGATTTGCGCGCGGCGGCGGCATATGTCTCAACGATTCTGAGATATACGAGCGCTTGAAGGCGTTCGTGGCGAGATTCGAGGGTTTCCCGACGTACGGAGGAATGAGCGTGCGTGAAATGGAAGCCATCTGTGTTGGTCTTGACGACACGATGAACGAGGACGTAATATCCCAGGGTCCGCAGATGATTGCTTTCCTTTGCGGCGAACTTCAAAAGCACGGTGTGCCTGTTGTCACGCCTCCGGGCGGACTCGGATGCCATATAGATGCGATGAAGTTTGTGCCGCATATACCGTATGAACAGTATCCTGCGGGGAGCCTTGCGTGCGCCATATATATCGCGAGCGGTTCGAGAGGCATGGAACGCGGCTGCATAGATGAGCCGTGGGAAGACGGAAAGCCTGCGTACGGCGCGATGGAGCTGGTGCGCCTTGCCGTGCCAAGACGCGTCTATACCGTGTCGCAGATGCGCTACATGGCTGACAGGGTTGCGTGGCTGTACGAGCACCGCGACCTCATAGGTGGAATAAAGTTCGAAAGCGAACAGTATAAGAACTTCTTCGACAGGCTGACTGCGGTGAACGATTGGCCGTATAGGCTTGCGGAGCAGTTCAGGCGCGACTTTGGCGATTCGGTTTGATAGGAAGATAATGATTGAGGGCGCTTAAATCGAAACGCCTTTTTTCATGTAAATACGATGAATGGCGCTGAAATAAAAGCGTCTCGGAGCATATTCCGGCAAGCAGCTGGCTTGAATGTCCATTCCTGCCGCTTCTCGTTTGAATCAAAAGAGCTCTCCGCAAACAAACTGTTTGAGTCTGTGTTGAGCGGGAAAAACGCACCGCTTTATTAAAACAACGCGCGTGGGGATAATAATACATGAGAGCCGCGGCCTTGAAGGAGTGCGATATGCTTGCTTTGAACGCAGCCGTTGCATGAGTTTTCGGGAAAGGCGGCGAGCATAGCGGTCATATATTGTACAGATGACATGCCTGTCGTGTTCGAGCGGTTTGAAAACATGATCAGCGCGTAAAGAAAAAGCTCCAAGACGGCAATCGCCGATCGTTGGAGCTTCTTGAATTATGAGTAAATTATTTTCCCTTGCCGAAGAAACCGCCGAATATGGACGTCAGGAATTCGAGCACGCTGCGCCAGATTTTGGCAAACCACGAAGATACCGATGAAAGCTTATCGACGGTATCAAGCCAGCCGAGCAGGCGGCTCTGCAGATTCTCAACGTCGAGGTTTTGAAGCGTGCGGCAGAGAGTTAAAAGCTGCTCTACTTGACTGTCGGTGACGGAGATGTTGCATTGCGCGGCGATACGCCTGATTTCGGCACGAACCTCATCGTCGGTCATGCTTTTAATGTTGTTAAGAATCTTTTTAAGCTCGTTTATGAGACGCGTAGCCTCTTCGCTGCCTATGAACTCGGCGAGCTCGCCTGTCGTTATAAGCTCTTCCGCAGCGGCGGCCTTAGCGTTTTCATCGAGCTTTTCACCCGTGATGTCCTCATATGCCTTGTAGATGCCCGTGAGCGCCGCAGTGCCCGAAAGCGGATAAGGAGCGCTTACCTTTACGGAAGCGTCGGCAATGCCTGCGGTTATCATGGCGTTTATGTACATTTGCTCGGTGCACCAGTTGATGTTGTTTGTTTCGACTTTGATGCCCGAACCTGCGTCAAGTACCGTGATGTAGACGCAGGAGAGTGCTACGCGGCCGAGACGCTCATCGGGAATAAGCCCTTCAAGATATGAGCGCTCTTCCGAGTTTGTTACGGTTAGCTCCTTTATCGTGCCGCGCTCGACGCCGAAGAATTCGTATATCGATGCGCGTTGGGCATCCGAAAGATCGGCTCCCATTGTTATTCTTTGTTCTCCGGGAGCTATTGTTGCGGCCATTGCGGCGGGCATGATAAGACAAACGCCGAAGAGAGCCGCAAGTATAAGGCTGATGGTTTTTTTCATGGTTTTGTGACTCCTTTTGGTTTTGATAAATTAATCACTCATATACTATAGCACATTATTGGCGATTTTGTTTTACGAAAATGTAAACATTGAAGCAAGTAACAAATAGAGACAAAAAGTGCAAAGACAGCAAAGAAGTTGGGCGCGCTCCTGCTCAAGACTTGCCAAGGTTTTTTTTTGGAATTATAATTAAACGATGAAATGAGCGCAGCAATGCAAGGAGCAAGTGATGGCGAACGAATACAGCATAAAAGATATAAAAGTGATGGAGGGTCTCGAAGCTGTCCGGGCGCGTCCGGGTATGTATATCGGAAGCACGGGCTCGAGGGGACTTCATCATATGTTGTGGGAGATTGTCGACAATGCCGTTGACGAGGCTGCGAACGGCTACGCAGACAGGATAAGCGTAACGCTCAACAATGACCTTTCCGTAACGGTCGAGGACAACGGTCGCGGCATTCCCGTGGGAATACATGAAAAACTTGGAATTTCGGGTGTCGAGGTAGTGTATACGCATCTGCATGCGGGCGGAAAGTTCGGCGATTCGAGCTACAATTATTCAGGGGGGCTTCACGGCGTCGGCGCATCGGTGGTAAACGCGCTTTCCGAGCATGTCACCGTAGAGGTATTTGTAAACGGCAAGGCGTACAGGCAGGAGTTTCACAGCTATGAGGATGAGAATGGCAAGGTGATATCGGGCGCGCCCGTAGCTCCGCTCAAAGAAACGGGAAGAACGCGCCTGCATGGCACACGGGTGACTTTTTTGCCGGATAAGAGAGTTTTCGAGACGCTTGACATAAACTTTGATACGGTCGCGAAGCGTCTGAGGGAGCTTGCGTATTTGAATAAGGACGTGCTGTTCATATTTGAGGACGACAGGGAGAGTGAGCCTAAAAAGCGCGAATACAAATATGAGGGTGGAATATGCGACTTTGTAAAGGAACTGAATAACGATAAGACGCCGCTCTACGCGGAACCCGTTTATATAAGCGGCGAAAAGGACGGGATAAAGGTCGAGCTTGCGCTCCAGCATAACGACGGCTATACCGAGAGCGTGTTTTCATATGTGAATAACATTCCGACAACGGAGGGCGGAACACACGAGACGGGATTCAAATCCGCGCTTACCAAGGTGATGAACGACTATTGCCGACGCGTCGGAGTGCTCAAGGATAAGGACAATTCGCTTTCGGGAGAGGACTACAGAGAGGGCTTGACGGCGGTGCTTTCCGTCAAAATGAAGAATGTGCAGTTCGAAGGCCAGACGAAAACGCGCCTGGGCAATACGGAGGCGCGCATATGCGTTGAGGCTGTAACGCTCGATAGGCTTACGCACTTCGTCGAGGATTTGAAGAACGCCGATACAGCCATGAAGATGGCCGATAAGGCCGTAAAGGCGGCAAAGGTCAAGGAAGCGGCGAGAAAAGCCAAGACGATGGCGCGGGAGAAGAATAAGCTTGACAACGCTCCGCTTGTCGGCAAGCTTTCAAGCTGCACGGGCAGGGACACGAGCATAAACGAGCTTTTCATTGTCGAGGGCGATTCGGCGGGCGGCAGCGCAAAGCAGGGGCGCGACAGGCGATTTCAAGCAATACTTCCGCTTAGGGGAAAGCCGCTTAACGTTGAGAAAAAAAGGCTTGATCAGGTTATTGCGAACGAAGAATTCCGCTCCATAATTACGGCGCTCGGCGCGGGAATAGGCAACGAGTTTGCGCCCGAAAGCTTAAAGTACAATAAGGTGATAATACTATCCGATGCCGATCAGGACGGAGCGCACATAAGGGCAATACTCCTTACATTCTTTTATAGATACATGAAGCAGCTCATACTCGACGGGCATGTTTATATAGGCTTGCCGCCGCTTTACAAGATACAAAAGGGCAGCGACGTCAAATACGCTTATTCGGACGAGGAACTTACCCGCATAACGAAGGGCATGAAGGGATATGTGCTCCAACGATACAAGGGCCTTGGCGAGATGAATCCCGAGCAGCTTTGGGAGACTACCATGAATCCCGAAAACAGGACTCTCGTACGCGTGAACATAGACGACGCGGCAGATGTTGAGCGTCTCGTGACGGTGCTCATGGGCGATAAGGTGGGGCCGAGAAAGGAATACATATCGGATCACGCGAATTTTAACAAGCAGGATGCGTTCGCGAAAAAAATAGGCGCGGAGGTCGGCGGGAATGGCTAAAAAAACAAGCGGCGAGCAGATTAAATTCGGCGAAAAGATAATCGAGCGCAGCATGGATGAAGTCATGCATTCGTCTATGATGCCGTATGCCGAGCATGTAATACTCGAGCGTGCGCTTCCTCGGGTCGAGGACGGACTGAAGCCCGTGCAGAGGAGAATACTCTACACAATGATGGAGTTGGGTCTTTCGCCCGACAAGCCGTACAGGAAAAGCGCCCGCATAGTCGGCGACTGCTTAGGTAAATATCATCCTCACGGCGATTCGTCGGTGTATGACGCCATGGTTCGTATGGCGCAGGGATTCAACATGAGCATGCCGCTTATCGACGGTCACGGCAACTTTGGAAGCATCGACGGCGACAGCGCCGCCGCCATGAGGTATACCGAGGCACGAATGATGCCGCTTGCGCTCGAGCTTTTGCGCGACATAGACAAGGACACGGTCAGTTTCAACCTGAACTTTGACGATACGCTCAAGGAGCCGGATCTTTTGCCGGGACGATTCCCGAACCTGCTCGTTAACGGCGCTTCAGGCATTGCAGTAGGACTTGCTACGAACATACCGCCGCATAACCTTGGCGAAGCAACGGATGCGGTTCTCGCGCAGCTTAAGGATCCCGACGTCACCGTGGAAGAGCTTATGAAGCTTATGCCCTGTCCGGACTTTCCTACGGGCGGATATATTCTTGACTCGGACGAAATAAAAACGGCGTACGAAACGGGGCGCGGCAAGCTGACAATGCGTGCAAAGACTCATATTGAGGAGCAGAAAAACGGCAGAAAGCTCATAGTGATAACTGAAATACCGTATCAGGTAAACAAAGCGAGGCTGCTCGAGGAGATATTGCATATAACGCAGGAGAAAAAGACGCTTTTCGCGGCTGTGTCGGATATACGCGACGAGTCGGACAGGCTCGGAATGCGCGCTGTCGTCGAGGTAAAAAAAGAGGGCGACGCCGAAAAGATACTAGGATATCTTTATAAATATTCGGATCTTCAGGCGACGTTCGGCGTAAACATGGTTGCGATTGCGGACGGAAAGCCACGCCAGCTCGGACTTAAGGAGCTCATCTCATGCTATATAGGGCATCAGGAGAACGTAGTCACGCGCCGCACGGAGTTTGAGCTTGAAAACGCGAAGCGCAGGGAGCATGTGCTGCTCGGGCTGATGGTTGCGATAGACAATCTCGACGAGGTTATAAAGATAATACGCGCGTCGAAAACGCCGAAAATCGCGCGCGATGCGTTAATGGAGCGCTTTTCGCTTTCGGAAATACAGGCGCAGGCAATACTTGATCTGCGGCTTCAGAGGCTGACAAACCTTGAAATGCTGTCGATTGAGAAAGAATATAAGGAAATACTCAGGCAGATAAAGATACTTGAGGGCATTCTCGGCTCGAAGGCGAAGCTGCGCGAAGTGATACGGAAAGAGCTGACGGAGATAAAAGAAAAATATGCTGTGCCGCGCCGCACGCTGCCTATGAGGGACGAAACGCATATCGAGATACCTGAAGAGCCGCCGCGCGTGGCCGAGGAAACTGTCGTAACGATACTGCCCGATGAAAAGCTGCGCAAGGTAATGCGGAAAAACTTTAACACGGAGCAGGCGCTTTCCGAAGGGGCGACGCATATCATATACGCGCCGAGCGATAAGAGACTGAAGATATTTATGAATACGGGCGTATGCCTTACGCTGTGCATAGACGATATACCCGAGTCGAAGCCGAATACACGCCCGACGAGCTTGACGTCGCTGATACCGGTCGAGAACGGTGAACGAATAATTGCTGTTTTTACGGAGGAGAACGCGGGCAGGCTTTTATTCGCGACGCGGGCGGGCAGCGTGCGGCTTAGCGAGGCAAGCGAATTCAAAACGCGGCAAAAGCGAATAGCGGCTATCACAATAAAAGACGGCGATGAGCTGATAAGCGTCGAGAAGGATAAGGGCGAAACCTTGGTGATGGTGACGCGAAACGGCATGAGCATACGCTTCAACACGGCAGACATACCGTGCATGGGCAGGTCGAGCGCGGGCGTTCGCGGCATAAAGCTTGACGGCGGGGACAGCGTGGTGTTCGCGGGCCAAACGGAGGACGCGGGCGAAATGCTGCTGATATCTGACAGAGGATATATGAAGCGCAGCCTTGTATTCGACTATGACGTACAAAACAGGTACGGGAAAGGCCTGAAAACGTTCGATTTTAAGAAAAATGGCTCAAATGGCACGGAAATAGCGGCTGCTTTCTATGTAAAAGAACCGATAGACATGGTTATAACGCAGCGCCATGGAACCGTGACGACGGTAAATTCGGAATCCGTGCTTATCGAGCCTCGCTTGAGCAAGGGATTCCCCGAGATACTTGCTGTGCTGGATGACACGGTGATATCGGCAAAGGCCAAGGCGCCTGTCATAATCGAAGCAAAGGAGTAAACACCTTATGAAAATATTGCTTACAAACGACGACGGAGTTTTCGCCAGAGGAATATGGGAGCTCGCGAATGCGCTGAAATCAAAGCACGACGTGATAATCTCAGCTCCCGATTCAAACAGAAGCGGAGCGGCTCACTCGTTTACGCTCACAATGCCGCTTAGATGCAGCGAGGTGATGCTGAACGGGCTTGAGAATGTTAAGGCGTATTCCGTTAGCGGGACGCCGGTAGACTGCGTAAAGCTTGCGTGCGGCAATCTCGGAATAGCCCCGGATCTCATAATATCCGGCATAAATCACGGCGAAAACAGAGGCACGGACGTGTTTTATTCGGGTACTGTAAGCGCAGCGGTTGAGGGAGCGCTGCTCGGAATACCGTCCATAGCGGCGTCGAACGTCTGCTGCACCGACCCGAAGCATTTGAAGGCGTCGGCCGTGATAGTCTCGGAAATAGTCGATGCGCTTGAGAAAAACGGCATAGAAAAAACTCTTCTTTTGAATATAAACATACCCGATAAGGAAGCGGAGGACATAAAAGGCGTTAAAGTAACCTCGCTCAGCTTCCAGGAATATGAGCAGACATACGACGAGCGGCTTGACACGCGGAATATGCGCTATTACTGGATACCGGCGGGGCGCCTCACGAAGTGTCTTGGCAACGAGGACAACGATGAGAGATGGGTGAACGAGGGATATGTGTCAATAACCCCACTGAAAACCGATCTTACCGATTACGAGCGCATTGAAAAGTACAGAGCGGTTTTTCGGAAAGGCGACGATAAGGAATGAGAACTGTAGCGGTAATAGGCGGAGGACCCGCAGGCATGATAGCCGCCGCCGAGGCGGCGCGGCGCGGAAGCGATGTTACGTTGTTTGAGCACAATGAAAAGCTCGGCAAGAAGCTTTTCATAACGGGCAAGGGACGCTGCAACATAACTAATACGGCAGGGAAAGACGAATTCTTTAATAACGTTGCGCGAAACGGGCGCTTCCTTTACAGTGCGCTCGATTCTTTTTCAAGCGCCGATATAGTCGAGCTGATAAACCGCGAGGGCGTAAAGACAAAGGTTGAGCGAGGCGACAGAGTGTTTCCCGAATCGGACAAGTCGAGCGACGTCATAAAAGCACTTGCGTCAAACCTTAAGAAAAGCGGAGCGCATACGGAGCTTAACGCGGATGTCGAAGGCATAGGGGCGAATAACGGCTTTATCGTATGCGTGAACGGCGTGAAGCGCCGATTTGACCGAGTAATCCTTGCAACGGGCGGCATGAGCTACAGGAGCACGGGCTCGACGGGCGACGGATACCGCTTTGCGAAAAGCCTCGGGCATACGGTCAACGAACCGTGCGGCGCGCTCGTTCCCCTTGAAACAAACGAGGATTGGCCGATAAGGCTGCAGGGGCTTACGCTTAAAAACGTGACGCTTTCGGCGTATAAAGGCGGTAAACGGATATTCAGGGAGCTCGGCGAGATGCTTTTTACGCATTTTGGAGTATCGGGTCCGCTTGTTCTGACGCTGAGCAGCATAATTGCGGATGCGCCCGAGGGAATAAAGTGCTTTATAGACCTGAAGCCGGGGCTTGAGGCGCATGAGCTTGACAAGCGTGTGCTGCGCGACTTTGAGGCGAACACGAGAAAGCAGCTCAAAAATTCGCTCGGAGCGCTGTTGCCCATGAACATGATTCCTGTTATCATTGAACTTAGCGGCATAGACCCGGCGGCGAGCGTCGATTCGATAACGCGCGAGCAGCGGAGAAGCTTCTGCGAACTGCTGAAGGCCGTGCCGTTCACGGTAAAGCGGGCAGGAAAGCTTGACGAGGCGATTGTGACGCGCGGCGGAGTGAGTGTGAAGGAGATAAATCCGTCCACAATGGAGTCAAAGCTTGTAAAAGGGCTTTTCTTCGCGGGTGAGATTATGGATGTCGACGCTTTTACAGGCGGATTTAACCTACAAATCGCGTATTCGACGGGTTTCTTGGCGGGTCGTTCCGCCGGCGGCGAGTGAATCGGGAGATGGGCATGAAAAGGATAAACATTGCGATAGACGGACCTTCCGGCGCGGGAAAGAGCACGGCGGCAAAGGCGATAGCGGATGAGCTTGGCATAATCTGCCTTGATACGGGCGCTATGTACAGGGCGGCAGGGCTTAAGGCGCTGAGATTGGGCGTAGACCCGTGCGATGCGGAGAATGCGCTTAGAATTATGGCGGACACAGACGTGGATATCATATACTGCGACGGCGTTCAGCATATAATGCTTGACGGTGAGGACGTTACGGACAAGATAAGGACGCAGGAGGTAGCGCAAGCCGCGTCAGATATTTCGAAAATACCGGAGGTGCGCATAAAGCTTGCGGCGGCGCAGAGGGCTTTTGCGCAGAAATACGATGTCGTAATGGACGGCAGGGAGATTGGCACATTTGTGCTGCCGAATGCCGAATACAAGTTTTTTGTAACCGCTTCCGTCGAGGAGAGGGCGAGAAGGCGCTATTTGGAGCTTGGACGCAAGGGTGCGCTTGACGGCAAAAGCTACGACGACATAAAGGCACAGATAGAGACGAGGGATTATAATGATTCAACGCGCGAGTTTGCTCCGCTGAGGTGTGCCGACGATGCAGTTGTAATCGATACCACGAATATGGATGAGGCGCAGGTTTGCGCCGCAATAATAGACGCCGTGCGCGCGAAAGGATAATTAATGCTGTACGTTATATTGAGAACATTGCTTTATCCGATATTTAGCCTTATATGGCGGCCATACATAGTTGGCCGGGAAAACCTGCGTATAAAGGGGAAGGCGATAATCGCATCGAATCATACATCCATGCTCGATCCCATAATCATAGCATTGGTGACCCCGCGAATAGTCCATTTTATGGCGAAAAAGGAGATTTTCAAAAATAAAATCGTCGGTGTGTTTCTGCGCTCGCTGTGCGTGTTTCCTGTGAACAGGCATAATGCGGATATTCAATCGCTCAAAAAGGCCATGCGAGTTCTCGAAAAGGGTAAAATATTCGGGATTTTTCCGGAGGGCAAACGCTCTGTGACCGATTATATGGATAAATTCGAAAAGGGGACGGCGTTTATCGCAACTAAGGCGGGCGCACCGATTTTACCGATTTATATACATCCGCACAGCTTCAAAAAAGGTCGTGTACGGATGATAGTGGGGAAGCCCATAAACGTTTCGGATGTCGTGCCGAACACAAAGAAATCCACTCTCATTGACGTCGTTACGGACGAGATATCCGATGCGATAGACGGCCTTCGTGTGGAACTGGAGGGAATAATTGAAAATAATAAGCGCTAAGCATTCGGGATTCTGCTTTGGGGTGCATCGAGCCGTCGACATGGCGCGCAATGCGGCGAAGCGTTTCGGGAGCGTATATACGCTGGGCGAGCTTATACACAACGAGAGCGTCATAGAAGAGCTTCTCGGAGAAGGCATAATCCCGATAGAGAGTGTAGACGAAGTGAAAAACGGTTCGACCGTAATAATACGTTCGCACGGCGTCGCACCGTATGTTTACGAGAAGTGCCGCAAAAAAAGTATAAATATCATCGACGCAACCTGCCCGTTCGTTATGCGTATACATAAAATTGCAGAGCAGAATTGCGGCGAAGGTACAAACCTTATAATTGCCGGGAAAAAGGACCATCCGGAGGTTATAGGGATAGCGGGGAGAAGCCGCGGCAGCGTGCGCTATGTGAATTCGCTCGAAGAAGCGCAGGAACTTCCGCATCTTGAAAGCGCGTGCCTTGTCGCTCAGACGACGTTTTCCTCGGAGACGTTTGAGCTCATAAAGGAAGCCGTGAAAGAACGCTGCGATTCATTAAAAGTGTTTAATACTATATGCGACACGACACGGAAAAGGCAGGAGGAGGCCGAAAGGCTGTCCCAAAAATGCACTGCAATGGTTGTTATAGGCGGAGCGAACAGCTCCAATACGGAGAAACTTGCTCGAATATGCAAAAAACACTGTAAAAAAGTACAATCTATTGCAAATACGGACGAACTTATACTTGAAATAATAGAATGTAATGATATAATAGGTGTTGTTGCGGGCGCATCGACGCCGCAACGGATGATTATGGAGGTTATAACCAGAATGAGCGAATTGGAAAAGACGATGGCTGCGGAAGCAGAAGAGACAACGGCTACCGTCACAGAACCCACTGCAGCGGAAAACGCTGCAACGAATGAAGAACCTATTGCAGAGCCTGAAACGGCGGACTCCTCGTTTGCGGAAGCATTCGAGAAGACTCTTGTGCGTATCAGAAACGGTCAGTTGATCAAAGGTTCCGTTGTTCAGATCGTTGATGGAGAGGTGTGTGTTAATATAGGTTACAAGTCCGATGGGTTTATTCCTCGGAGCGAGTTCTCCCATGATGAGACCGTTGACCCGAATGATGTTCTGAAAGTCGGCGACGTGATCGAGGTTGAGGTTCTTAAGGTTAACGACGGCGAAGGCAACGTGCTGCTTTCAAAGAAGAACGTTGAGAACAAGAAGCTTTGGGAAACACTTATCGAGGATCCCGAAGCTGAGTCCAAAACCTATGACGGCATAGGAAAAGAAGCTGTCAAGGGCGGCCTGATTGCGACGATTAACGGCGTTAAGGCGTTTGTTCCCGTATCACAGCTTGCTATAAAGTATGTAGATAAAATTGAAGACTATGTCAAAAAGCCGATTAAGCTCAAGATAATAGAGATTGACAAAGCGCGTAAGCGCATCGTTGCCTCCCACAAGGCTGTCCTTATTGAGGAAGCGGCTGCGGCTAAGAAGGCAAAATTCGAAGAGCTCAAGGCCGGCATGAAGGTTAAGGGTGTTGTGCGCAGACTTACGGACTACGGCGCATTCGTAGATATCGGCGGTATTGACGGACTTATCCATGTCACAGACGTCGCATGGGGCCGCGGCAAGACGCCTGCCGATGTACTTAAGGTCGGTCAGGAGATAGAGGTTCTCATATTGAATGTAGACGCAAATAAGGAGCGTATATCACTCGGGTATAAGCAGCTCCAGCCCAAGCCCTGGACGATGGCCGCCGAGAAGTATCCCGTTGGTTCAATAGTAGAGGGCAAGGTCGTTCGCATTGTGGATTTTGGCGCATTTGTAGCGCTCGAGCCTTCAATCGACGGGCTTATCCATATTTCCCAGATTTCCCCGCGCCGCGCAGAGAAGGTCGAAGACGAGCTCAAAGTCGGCGACGTAGTACGCTGCAAGGTTCTTGAAGTCAATCCTGAAGCAAGGCGCATCAGCCTCAGCCGTAAGGATGTAATACTCGAGGAGAATCCCGAACTTGCACAGCAGATAGCCAAGGAGCGCGAGGATCGCGCCCGCATGGCGGCAGAACGTGCAGAGCGCCGCGCACAGCACGAGCAGAACGGCAAACCGCAGGCAGCTTCGCAGCGTGGAGAGCGTAGCGAGAGAAACAACAACGCTCAGCAGAGCGAGCGCCGCGAGCGCCGTGAGCGCAGCAATGACAGTGCACGCCAGGAGCGCACGGAGAGACCCGAGCGCACCGAGCGCAGGCCGCGCCGTGAGGATGCTGATTACGAGCTTCCGCCGCTTGAGCAGGCCACGACGTCTCTTGCGGATCTCTTCTCGGGATTTGCTTCCGAGGACGATGAGTAATTAAAATTTGATTCAATAATGGGGAATCGCATATGCGGTTCCCTGTTTTGATGCAATTTATTCAACAGTCATGCGGTTATATTGTCGCCGCTGACTCCATATGGGGTAGCGAATCGAAGCGACATAAATAAAAGACGATATCCGCAAGATATCGTCCTTTTCGCTCTATATAAGATAAGCCTTATTTTGCTTTTGCGGCAAGCTTCATGCGCTGTTCCTTTGAAAGAATACGCTTACGCATTCTTATGCTTTTTGGTGTGACCTCTACAAGCTCGTCGTCGGCGATGAATTCAAGGCACTGCTCGAGCGAAAGAATTGACGGCGGCGTAAGTCGGAGCGCTTCATCGCTGCCAGATGCACGCATATTTGTTACATGCTTTTTCTTGCACACATTGACAACGATGTCTTCATTGCGCGAGCACTCGCCTACGATTTCGCCCTCGTAGACCGGTACGCCGGGGCCTACGAACAGCCTGCCGCGCTCCTGAGTGTTGAATAAACCGTATGAGCTCGTATCGCCTGTCTCGTGCGCAATGAGTGATCCGCGCTGACGTTCTTCTATGTCGCCCTTATAAGGCTCATAACCGCTGAAAATGTGGCTCATTACGCCGTTGCCGCGCGTTGCGGTCATGAGCTCGTTTCTGTATCCCATAAGGCCGCGCGACGGTATAAGGAACATGAGGCGGCAGCCGCCTTCGGCTTCGGAAATCATATTTACAAGCTCTGCCTTGCGTGCGCCAAGTCCTTCCATTACAGCGCCGACATACTCCTGCGGCACGTCTATCGTGAGCTCTTCAATAGGTTCGAGAAGCTCTCCGTTTTCACCCGCTTTATAAATAACCTTGGGCTTTGAAACGGCGAATTCATAATCCTGCCTTCGCATCTGCTCGATGAGTATGGAAAGGTGAAGTTCGCCTCGTCCGCTTACCTTGAAGCAGTCGGTCGAGCCTGTTTCCTCGACGCGCATGCTGACGTTCGTTTCTACTTCTTTGAAAAGACGATCCCTAAGGTTGCGCGATGTGACATACTTGCCCTCTTTTCCCGCAAACGGGCTGTCGTTTACCATGAACATCATGCTAACAGTAGGTTCGTCTATGTGCACGAACGGCAGCGGCTCAATACAGTCAATCGCGCATGCGGTTTCGCCGACGCTGAGATCTGCGACACCGGCCACGGCAACGATATCGCCGGCAGAAGCGGATTCGGTTTCAACGCGCTTGAGGCCCTCGAAACGATAAAGCCGAGAAACTTTTATTTCCCTGTTGCCGTTGGCGCCGCAGAGCATTGCAGGCTGGTTGCGCTTAACTGTGCCGCGCACTATTCTGCCGATACCTATGCGCCCTACATAGTCGTCATAGTCTATTGTTGAAAACAGTATTTGGAGCGGAGCATCCGGATCGCCGATGGGGGCGGGAATATACTTGATTATCGCCTCGAAAAGCGGCTGCATATCCGTGCCGCACACATCAGGGTCACTACTGGCAACGCCTTCCTTTGCGGAAGTATAGACAATGGGAAAGTCCAATTGACTTTCGTTCGCACCAAGCTCCATGAAAAGCTCGAGCGTCTCGTCTACAACCTCATAGGGTCTGGCTCCGGGACGGTCGATCTTATTTATGACAACAATAGCTTTTTTGTTTAGTTCAAGCGCCTTTCTTAGCACGAAACGAGTTTGAGGCATGCACCCTTCAAACGCATCAACGAGCAGGAGAACGCCGTCGACCATTTGCAGTATGCGCTCGACTTCTCCGCCGAAATCTGCGTGGCCGGGTGTATCGACTATGTTGATTCTGTAATTTTTGTAGTTGACGGCGGTATTCTTTGAAAGAATGGTTATTCCGCGTTCACGCTCGATATCGTTCGAGTCCATTACACGTTCGACGACCTGCTCATTAGACCTGAAAACGCCGCTTTGACGGAGCAACTGGTCGACGAGCGTCGTTTTGCCATGGTCGACGTGAGCGATTATAGCTATATTTCGTATATTGTTCATACGTTCCTCTTCTTTGTTTAATTAACCCTATTATTATAGGCGTTTCCCGCATAAATGCAAGGGGTGCGGTGCAGATATATCATAATTTGCATGTATGCGTCTACGAGCCGTTTATAACAAAAACGAAGTGTGAGCGCTTGACGTGAGGGGAGCAAGGCGGTATCATGTATAGAAACGTGAGCGCTCTATGGAGGCATTATGGCAAAAAAGAAAAAGAAATTCGATTTTAAAGACAACCTGCCCGAAGATGAAATCCTTTGGCGCGACAGAAAAAGGACGATATTTGGGCTTCCGTGGAGCTTCACGGTGTATGAGGTTACGCCTGAAAGGTTCATAAGGCGCAAAGGACTGTTTGTGACGGAGACTGATGAGATAATGCTCTATCGCGTGCTCGACATAAAGATGATACGGACATTGGGGCAAAAGCTTAACGGCGTCGGCACGATAGTTCTCTATAGTGCCGATCAGAGCAGCCATACAGAGCGTATTGTAAGCGTAAAGCATCCGGATAAGGTGCGCCGCTTCTTGTCGAGTCAAGTGGAAAAAATCAGAAACGAGAAGGGGCTTACGGGGCGCGAGATGTTCGGAACCGCAGGAACGGATATGGATCACAGCGAGTGCGATCATATGGATGAATGATTCCGAAAAGGCTTTCGACATATAATGTGTGCCGAAGGCTTTTTTGCGTTGCAAAATTAATAGCCATGGCTGAGACTGTCGAAAAAGTGGCTAAACGCCACTTTTTCGAGTTTTGCGGATTTCGCCTCTCGCATTCGCTCATGGGCGGCGAAATCCGCAAAGCACGAAAACCTCCGGGTTTTCATCCGTTCTGACGCACATGTCGTCAGAACGGATTGAACATAAGGGGCTTATTGACAGACTGCAGCCACGGCTTTTTCATGCTTTTAATCAGATGTTGTCGGTTGTGTTTATGCAGACAATGTTGAACCCAAAATCGCTGGCGGCAGGCATAACGGTGACTACATGAGTCGCAATTACGCGGCCGTCTTCGTCTAACCTTTCGATTGTTACGTCTATGCCGGCGTTGTTGAATATTACGTTAGGATTATTCTCCATATATTCTTGAGACACATACCTGAAATTCACGCTCGGATAATCCGAGAGTAAAATATGGCAATTCTCCTCGTCGGCGTATATGAGCTGAGTGCCGCTGCCGTCATAATCGGTCTTTATGGGATAGGAAATACCGAAAGTGTTGTTGGCAAGCGCAGAAGCTTCATCGATTGAGATGAGGCCGTATGAAGGCTCTTCGGTTGAGCCGGAAAGCCTGCCCGTGTAATAGTAATAGAGGAAGCGCTCGGTTTTTTCAGGCGATATGCCGCTCACGGCTGTGAAATCGCTGTCATCTATAAAACCCCACATAAGATTCAGCAATGTGTTTATTTGCTCATCCGAAAGCTCGGAAAGAGAATATATGGGCAGTCCGGGCGTTGAGCCTGTGTCTGTCGGCGACAATGTTTTTTCGGCGTTGTTTGAATTATTGCCGTTCTCGGGAGTGTTTGGCGTATTCCTTCCCGAGCATGCGACCATGCATATGGCGAGGCAGAGCGCGCAGAAAGCGGCGGCTGCCGAACGCAGAAATTTCATAAACTACGGTTACCTCCTGTTTTGTGCCTGCTGCGCCTGCCGAGCTTTAAGTTGGCAAGCACAAGCGATAAAAGTATTATACCACAACCGAGTACGAGCTTAAAAGTCAATGCTTCGTGAAAAAATATTACGCCGAATATTACGCCGAACACCGACTCGGTACAGAGAATGAGCGAGGCGTATGAGGCGGAGGCGTATTTTATGCCAATGTTTTGCAAAAGCAGTCCGAGAAGTGTGCTTGCGATGCCCGAATAGGCGAGCGCGAGCCATATTTTGCCCGAAATCTCGGAGGGGATATCTTCAAACGACACCGAGAACGTCCATGCAAAAAGCGCTGCGAAAAGAAACTGAAACGCAGTCATGACCATTACGTTTTCGCCGCGGCTCATATAAATATCGCTCAAAACTATATGGAGGGCAAACAGCACGCCGCACGCAAGCGTCAGCATATCACCAAAAAAAGAAGAGTCGCTTGCGCTGTCGGTAGAGTCAAAAGAGAGTATGAATATGCCGGCAAAGCAAATTATGGCGGCCGCGAATACCTGCGCCGATGGCTTTGTGCGCTTGAAGGCGAATACGAAAATAGGCACGAGCACCACATATACGGCCGTGATGAATGCGTTATGGCCTGCGCTCGTTCGCTCGAGACCGTAGGTTTGAAGCGCAAATGCTGCGTACAGTACAGTGCCGAGAACGGCAGACCGAAGAAGCGTTTTGAAAGAAAGCGTACGGTATGATTTGCGGATGATGAGGCCGAGACCAAAAGCGCCTATTGAAAAACGCATCGCGAGTATTGCGTTCGGTGGAAGCGCGCTCAGCGTGCTTTTCATGACGACGAATCCGGCGCCCCAAATCATTGCGGCGGCGAGAAGCATGAGGTTTGCGGACAATTCGGAAGGTTTGCTTTTCATGGAATAATTCTACCACACGTTTTCGACTTCGGCGATGCCAAATTTATAGAACATGTTTTTCACACAAAATACACTTTTATCTTGCAGGAATTTGAAATGGAAAATAGAATATATTAAACGTGAATTATAAACAAGAGGTGAGGCTCTTCGGCTCGGTTGCTCGAGCAGAGGAGCAAAGAAATGAAAGGAGTAATTACCATGCGCATTTCAATTACAGGAAAAAATATTGAAATTTCCGAATATCTGAGCGATCTGGTAAATAAGAAAATGCTCAAGCTTGAGCGCTATTTTCCGCAGGATACCGTCGCCCAGGTAACGCTGTCCGTTGAGCGCAACCGCCACATTGTCGAAGTGACAATACCGTTCCCCGGAGGAATCATAAGAGGCGAAGAGGTAACGGGTGACATGTATGCTTCTATCGATAACGTTATAGATAAGCTTGAGAAGCAGATAATCAAGCATCGGACGAGACTTGAAAAAAATTTGCGTCTTGATGCGCTTAAAACGCCTGAAATCATCGAAGGCGAGGAGCTTGAGGATGAGTATGAACCGCGTATTGTAAAGGTGAAGCGCTTCGACATGAAGCCGATGACGGTTGAAGAGGCTATGCTCCAGCTCGAACTGCTCGGCCATTCTTTCTATGTGTTTACGAACGCCGAGACTAACGACATAAACGTAATATATCAGCGCCGTGACGGTAACTTCGGACTAATTGAGCCCGAGTGAGCCGACGAGCGCATTTAGAATAAACGGATAAAGCCGTGGCGGCCGCTGCTGAATGCAGCGGCCGCTTTGTCGTATCTCAAAACGGCGCATTTATAAAATTGTTACAAAAACTGAACGCTTGTTTTGCGGAAAAAACGTTTTATGCATGAATTTGTGAATTTTATATAAACAAATGACGCAAATATATATACACTATGCGGTAGATATGATACAATTTCGTTGGAATTATGGTGAATTTTGCGATTTTTTATCGCAACGCAGGGGGTGAATACAGATGAAAAGAATATCGGCATTCTTGCTGGCGCTTCTTTTTACGCTCATACTTTTGCCGTCATTCGGTTCTGCCGATGCGAGCGGAGGTCAGTATGACTATGTGCGCGTTAAACTCAGCACCAACAATGCCTCGACGCTTCTTATATATGTGACGGGAAAATACTACATTAGAGAGAACGGAATGACTGTTGAGGACACTACGCTCGGCGTTACGGTTCAGTCTGACGGAACGCTGCGCGTGACGCATTCGCAGCTCGGCAACATACTTTTCTCCGAATCCCTGAACCTTCTCCGTGCCGACATGAATAGGACGGCAGGCTATCTGCGCGTGAATTCGCGTAGATATCTCGGCCATTTCAGCGTCGGCGTAGATTCGGGAAAAACGATACGCATTATTAACACCGTTCCTATGGCGCACTATCTTTATGGTGTGGTCGGATATGAGATGAATAACTCGTATCCGCCTGAAGCGTTGAAAGCGCAGGCACTTGCGGCGAAGGGGTATGTTATAACATCGCTTAAGCCGAGCAGCTCGCTTTATGACATAGGCGATACGTCGTCGCAGCAGGTATACAAAGGCTACGATCCAAAAGCTGATAAGGTTATAGGCGCCGTAGATTCAACTATAAACGAAGTTGTGACATATAACGGCACCATACTTAAAACATTCTATGCCGCAAGCAACGGCGGCGAAACGACGCTCCCGTCGTACGCGTGGTCAAGCTCATTTTCAAACAACGGTTACGCCATAACGCTCGACCCGTACGATTTTGAAAACACGCTCAGTCCGTGCGAAAAGGTGTTCATACCGATTACGTCCGGCACAATGAGCGCAAACCTCAGGACGCTGCTTATCTATAAGGCCCAACAGGCGTCCGGGCAGTTGATAGACGACATTGTTTCAATAAGCAGCGTTGACATGGATACGCCGATGTACAACGGCGTAACAAGAAATCTTACACGCATAAACATTGAGCTTATCGCCTCATACGAGGAGGATGACGGCTCCGGATCTACTCAGACAGAGTTTGTTCCGCTCAATATTTCGATAGCGGTTAACGAGCTTTTGAGCTTTAACGTAGTAACGAACGGCTCGCTGCGCGTATACTGGGGAGAAAACACAAACGGCGGCTATACCATATACCACTGCCGCTGGGGTCATGGCGTAGGCCTCAGTCAGCGCGGCGCACAGCAGAGGGCGGCAAATGCGCATAGCTATAGGGATATAATTGCGTTTTACTATCCCGGCGCGTCGATATCGACCATAAACGTTAACCCGCCTCAGAATCCTACGCCCCCGTCACAATCACCGACGCCGTCGGCAACGCCCGGAAATTCGGCTAGTCCGACGCCTGCAAGCTCGACATCGCCCACACCGACACCGACGAACGGCGCAGAGGGGCAGCAGCCTGTAGCTTACGGAACGGTTACGGGCAACGGCGTTAACTTCAGAAAAGGCCCGTCGACGGACACAGATATACTGACTGTGCTCTACAGGGGCGCAAAGCTCACTATACTTGAGGCACTTGACGGCTGGTACAAGGCGATAGAACCATCGGGACTCACGGGCTATATCAGCAGCAGATTTGTCGAGATTACGTCAACGGTCACGCCTTCACCGACTCCGGGAGGAACAACGTCGCCCGATTCGACTCCTTCCGTCACGCTTTCGCCTTCACCTACACCGACGACGGGAGTTGGCAGTGTAACGGCTTTCGGCGTGATAAACAAGAGCGGCGTCAATTTCCGCGTAGGCCCCGGAACGAATTACAACATTATAGCAACACTGAAATCGGGCGAATTTGTAAACGTAATAAGCGAGACGAACGGTTGGTACTGCGCTGTAATACGCGGCATGGTCGGCTATGTTTCGAAGCAGTATGTTACAATAACCGGCTATCCGTCGATAAGTCCGACGCCGGGCACGAGCACATCGCCGAGTCCGACCGATTCGGCGCAGCTCAAGCGCGGAATAATAACTAAGAATGGAGTAAACTTCCGCAAGGGTCCGTCAACGTCGTTTGAGTCGATGGGCAAGCTTAACAAGAACACGAGCTTGATTATCTACAATAAGGTCGACGAATGGTATTATGTCAGAGTCGGCGATAAGATGGGATACGTCCATTCCGATTATGTAAAGATAACCGGAGACTACAGCGAAGGAGGCGGCAGCAGCCTTCCGAGCGGCGCGACAGGCCTTGGCAAAACCACAGGCAATGTTAATTTCCGCACGGGTCCCGGAAAGACGTATGACGTGATACAAACCCTGAAAAAGGGTACGGAGCTTACGCTTTATTCGCAGAAGGACGGCTGGTACGAAGCGGAGTACAACGGAAAACGCGGATACGTCAGCGGCAAGTATATCGAAATACTTATGACTGTAGGCGATCAGCACGGCGGCGAAGACGACGGCGATAATCCCCTTGAGGGGCTTGGCACAGGCATAACAACGGGCAAGGTTAACTTCCGAACAAAACCTTCGACTCAATCGACGACGATAACACAGCTTCCGCGCAACACAGAGGTGACGCTTATATCGCTGAACGACGGTTGGTATAAGGCGAAATATAACGGTAAGACCGGCTACCTGTATGCCAAGTATGTAAGGCTCATAGGCAATTCGGGCGGAGGAACACCCCCTGAGAATACGCCGGAACCTGTGCCGGACGAGCTAAAACCCGCAGAGGGAAAGACAACGGGCAAACTCAACCTCAGAAAGAGCGCGTCGAAATCGGCGACCATAATCGAGACGATGCCGCGCGATACGAAGGTAGTAGTGCTTGGCGAACACGGCGACTGGTACTATGTGCTTCACGACGGTAAATCGGGTTATGTCAGCAAGGCGTATCTCAAGATAATCAGCTCGGGCGACATGGGAATAGCGAAGGTTGACGATGACTGCCGCGCACGCGATGCGTATGCTTCGGCAAACGTAAACATGCGCACACAGCCGAATACATCGGGAACCATAGTTATCAAGATAAAGCGCGGCGCTGAGTTTACGGCCTATTTTAAGCTCAACGGCTGGTATCTGATAAGGTATAACGGTAAGTGGGGCTACGCTTCGGCGGACTATGTGAAACTCAAGTAGAATATTAAACAGGAGGCTGACGCGTCTGCGGCAGCCTCCTAACTGTTAGACGCGGCTTATTGACAGCCGTAGATACATTATTTTGTAAACAGAAAACATTTTGAAATGACCGCCTGCGTGGTATAATCAAATTAAAGGAGGCGATTGCTTTGGAAATCACGCTTAATCACGATAAGGAGATCGTCGACGCAGTAAAGGAGGGATTGAGGCGTAACGACGGCTATTGCCCGTGCCGCTTTGAAAAAACTCCCGAAAACAAGTGCATGTGCAAGGAATTTCGCGATCAGATAAAAGATCCGAACTTTGAGGGCTTTTGCCACTGCATGCTCTATTACAAGAAAAAATAAGGAGAACGAAAAATGGCTGGAATAACACTCACAAAATCGAATTTTGAAAACGAAGTGCTTAAAGCCGACAAGCCCGTGCTTGTCGACTTTTGGGCGTCCTGGTGCGGCCCGTGCCGCATGCTTGCGCCTATAGTTGATGAAATTGCGAATGAATACAAGGGCAAAGTCAACGTCGGCAAAGTTAACGTAGACGATGAGCGCGAGCTCGCAATGCGCTACGGCATATCGAGCATTCCCACGCTTATGCTGTTTAAAAACGGCGAGGTTGTGAAAAAGAGCGTAGGATACGCGCCGAAATCCGAACTCGAGGAAATGCTAAGGCAGCACTAAACGGCTGAAGACTGTTTGCGTTCGACATAAAGCGCCTCAGATGGGGCGCTTTAATGATATATAAAAAAAGTTGTGCAGGGTGTTGATATCGGCCGCATAAAGTGTTATATTGTGTATACACGATATACACAATATGGAGGTGCGATATGGAGATGCTTTCGGTAGACGGGCTTTGCAAGAAGTACCCGAGCTTCGAGCTTAAGAACGTTTCTTTTAAGCTTGAGGCAGGTTATATAATGGGCTTTGTCGGCAGAAACGGAGCCGGTAAAACGACTACGCTCAAGTCAATGATGAATCTCGTTCATCGCGACGGCGGCGCTGTCAGCATGTTCGGTAAGGATTTTTATGAGAACGAGATATCGTGCAAGCAAAGGATAGGTTTCATGCTCGGCGGCATGACGAGCTATCCGAAGAAAAAACTTGCGGCATTGGCAGATGCTGAGAAGCGTTTTTATACGGAGTGGGACGACAATGCATTTACGCGCTATATGAAGGAGTTCGGTCTTGACCTAAATAAACGGATAGAGCAGTTAAGCGACGGTATGCGCGTTAAGTTTTCGCTGGCGCTTGCGCTGTCACACAATGCGTCGCTATTCGTGCTTGACGAACCGACGAGCGGCCTTGATCCTGTTTCGCGCGATGAGATACTCGATATTTTCAGGGGTTTAATATCTGAAGGCGACAGAAGTATACTGTTTTCAACTCATATTACATCTGATCTCGAGAAATGCGCCGATTACATAACGTACATAAAGGACGGCGAGGTAATCGAGAGCGGCGACATGCCCACCCTGCTCGATTCGTATAAAATAATCGCAGGAGAGAAGGGGCTTTTCGAGAAGTATAAAAGTATAATGATCGGGTCAAAGACGAATATGTTCGGCTTTAGTGCGCTCGTACGGACAAGGGATGTGCCTAACGATGCGTCGCTCACGGTTTCGCCGTCAGACATTGAGTCTATAATGATATACCATGAAAGGAAGGCGTAAGCATGAAGAACCTAATATATAAAGAGCTTAAGCTCGACATGCATCCAACGGTGTATATTTATCCACTGTTTGCAACAATGCTTTTGATACCGAATTATCCGCTGCATACAGCGTTTATATATACCTGCATGTCGGCATTTTTCATATTTTTGTCCGGCCGCGAAAACAAGGATATGCTTTTTACAGCGTCTTTGCCCGTAAGAAAGAGCGATATCGTGAAGTCGCGTATTTTGGTGGTTGCGGCGACAGAGGTTTTTCAGGTGCTTATATCCATACCGTTTATATTTATACGGATGGCCATATATGAACTGCCGAACGCGGCAGGAATAGAGGCAAATGCCGCTCTGCTTGGCTCGGCGCTCATTATGTACGGCGTATTTAATCTTGTATATATGCCCGTATTTTATAAAACGGCGGCTAAACCAGGCATAGCGTTTTTATTAGCGGGAATCGCTGCGCTTTTATACATAGGCGTAAGCGAGGCGCTCGTTCAGCTTATTGAGCCGCTTAAGACTGCGCTTGACTCTGTGGCGCGCGAGACGCTTTGGGCAAGGCTTACGGCTTTTGCGGCAGGTGCGCTCGTATTCGCCGCATTGACTGCATTGTCCTGTGCCATATCGAAGAAACGCTTTGAAAAGGTAGACATGTAAAACGTGGATATCGTAATATCAAATACATCGGATAAACCGATATACAGGCAGCTTTCCGAGCAGCTCCGTTCAAAAATAATAAATGGCGAGCTCGCGGAGGGCTTTTGCCTTCCGCCAATAAGAAGCGTTGCGCTTGAGCTTGGCGTGAGCGTGATAACGGTAAAAAAGGCATGGGAAGAACTTGAACGCGACGGATATATCAAGTCGTACATCGGGAAAGGGTGCTTCGTTGCGCCGCATAAGATGGGAGAGCTCACTTCAAAGCGATACGCGCTTGCCGAAAAAAAAGCGGCGGCAGACATGGAATATTATAAATCACTCGGTTTAAGCAAGGAGGAGCTTATTAACCTCATAGAAAAGTATTATTGAAGCCCGGAAAAGCTTTGCGCTCTGTGCGGACAGCAGGCACGGAGCTTTTTTGCGTAGCTTTTTGAAAAATTCACAGATTGTTCTCCTGTAAAGCTGCTTAAAGCGTATATGAGATGTAGAAATTGATCTGTCGATATGGTATCATATACAGGAATAGGTGTGTCTGTTTTGAAATAAGTACGCATACTAACGTCATAACAGAATATTGCCTGAAAGGAAAAAAGAATGACGCAGGAAGATGTATGCATTAACGCGGTGAAGGGCGTTTGCTCAAAAAGTGTCGGCATCGAGTCAATGGATGAGGTGATTCGACTTTTCGGCGTGTTTGACGAAAATCTGAAGATAATCGAGGCCGAGACGGGCGCGCATATAACGACGAGCGCCGACTCTGTGAGGATAGACGGCAGCGCTGAGCAAACGCAGCTTGCGGCATGCGTTATAGAAAAGCTCTTAAAAATGCTTCGCCGATCCGAGACGATAGACAGAAGCCGTATACGCTACGCCATTGATCTTGCGAAGGAAGGAAACGCCGATCTTATCGAGGAGCTTTTCGACGATGTCGTTGCATTTACAAATAAAGGCCGCAAAATAAAATGTAAGACGCTGGGCCAAAAGCAGTATGTCAACTCGCTGAAGCGCAACACGGTCGTTTTCGGCGTAGGCCCGGCGGGAACGGGAAAGACGTATCTTGCGGTAGCGATGGCGGTGCTCGCGTTAAAGAATAAAGAGGTTTCGAAGATAATCCTGACGCGCCCGGCGGTCGAAGCCGGTGAAAAACTTGGCTTTTTGCCTGGCGACTTGCAAAATAAGGTCGATCCGTACCTTAGGCCGCTTTACGATGCACTTTACGATTTCCTCGGTGCGGAGGGCTTTAAGAGCCTGTCGGAGCGCGGGTGCATCGAGGTTGCTCCGCTTGCGTACATGCGCGGCAGAACAATAAGCGACGCCTACATAATACTTGATGAGGCGCAAAACTGCACCATAGAGCAGATGAAGATGTTTCTGACACGCTTTGGCGAAGGTTCGCGCGTGGTTGTCACGGGCGATATAACGCAGATAGATTTGCCGCGCGAGAAAAAGAGCGGACTTGTTCATGCGTTGACGGTACTTAAAGACGTGGAAGGCATCAATATAGTTTACTTGACGTATAAGGACGTTGTGCGCCATGAGCTTGTTCAACGAATAATACGCGCCTATGACAGGGCGTCGAAGCACGAACAAAGGGATGCCGACGTCACGGAGACGGATAAGCAGCATTCGTGACGCAAAGAACAGGGGGGGTATCTGCAAGTGGCAAGGATGAACGGTAGAAGCAGGGCTGCATACGGCAATGTGCTTGTTGCCGCGCTTATACTTGCGCTTACTTATTTAATAACGAGCGTAATTGTATGCACGATGGTAACGGCGCCAAGATACAAATACGCCGTGGGTGATACCGTCGAAAAGACGATATGTGCGACAAAAACGATAGAAAACGAGCTTGCAACGGAGTATTTGAGAAACAGTGCGCGCGCATCCGTTGCAAACATATATATGATAGATGAACCGCTAATTACGAAACAGCTTGAGCAGCTCAACGCGGCATTTGCATCGTTGTCGCAGGTGCGCGCGGAGGCGAATAGCATCTTGTCGAGCGCGGGCGAGTCATCAAAGCTTCCGACGACGGCCGAAGGCTGGCTTGAAAAGCTTGAGCCTTCGCAGATACAGGCGCTGCTGAAGAACGTGGAGCTGCCCATATCGCAGGGGCAACTGCTTTCGGTGCTCGCCTCAAAGGACGACGAGATACAGCTCTTGAAAAATATTGTTATGCCGAAGATAAGCACGAATCTCGGCATGCTTGCGTCTGATAAGCTCAAAAGTGTAAAGGAGCTTTGCACGCGGGAGCTCTACGCCGCAGAGGGCGTGAACGACGAGCTTAAAGCGATAGGCGCGCTTATGTTTGAGATATACCTTGTGCCGACGTACATCGTTGACGACGAGGCGACGGAGGCGGCGCGCGAAGAGGCAGCGCTCGCCGTGGAGCCGCAGGTTATAGAAGCTGGCAGCGTACTCGTTGCCGAAGGCACTACGCTTACGGCGGCGCAGTATGATATGCTGGTGAAGCTGAAATTAGTGCGCGACGACGGCTCCGATACAGGTATGTACGTCGGCGCGGCGCTTATGCTGCTTGCGGCGTTTACGACGTTTGGAGCGTACATGCTCCTTTGCGGCAAAAACGTGTTTAATGCACGCGAAATGCTTATAATCTGCGCTTCGGTAATAATTAGTACCGCTCTGGCATGGGCTTGCAGCCTTTTGTCAGTGAAGCTTATGCCTTGCCTGATAGCGCCGATAATCGTTGCGTTGATGATAGGAGAAATACCTGCGTATGCCGTATCGCTGCTGATGGGGGCAGTGCTGTCGCTGATGGCGGGCGGCAAGGGCGCCGACGCTATGCTCGGCGAAAATGCGAGCGCCATGTGTTTCATGGCGCCAATAGGTGGATTTGTTGCGGTGACACTTCTGCGGAACTCAACGAAGCGCGCGAGAGTCATAAGCGCGGCGGTTGCGGGCGGCGGAGCGTGTATGTTTATAGATGCGGCGGCGTGCGTACTGCACGGGGTGAGTTTGTTAAACACAGTGATAGACTTGGCGTGGGTGTTCGGTGGGTCGCTGATTGCGGCGGTATTCTGCGCGGGAACTCTTCCTGTGTGGGAAAACGTCTTTAACGCCGCAACGAGCGCAAGGCTGAGCGAGCTTACGATGAATCATCCGCTTATAAAGCGGCTTATGACGGAAGCCCCGGGAACATACCACCACTGCACGAATGTGGCGGCGCTTGCTTTTGGCGCGGCGCAGGCAATAGGCGCAAACGCGGAGCTTGCGCGTGCGGGCGCACTCTTCCATGACGTTGGAAAACTTAGACGGCCGCAGTATTTCAAAGAAAATCAGCGCTCAGGGGAAAATATACACGACACGCTGCCTCCGAAGGAGAGCGCCGCGATAATAATAGCCCATCAGCAGGATGGAGCGACGCTGCTTGCGCGGAACAAGCTGCCGGCCCCTGTGGTGCGCATCGCTGCCGAGCATCACGGCAATTCGCTGATGGCGTATTTTTACCATAAGGCAAAGGCGGAGCGCGACGGGAATCTTGTTGAAGCGAAGGACTTTAGATATAACGGCAGCAGGCCGAGCACAGCGGAAAGCGCGATAGTCATGCTCGCCGATTGCTGCGAGGCGGCGGTAAGGTCGCTCGGCAGCACTGACAGAGAGGCGGTCGAGGAGCTGGTGAAGAAGGTAATATCTTCAAAATATGCCGACAGAGACGACATGCTGATGAATTCGCCGCTTACGCTCAGCGAGATAACGATAATTGAGAAGAGCTTTCTTAAAACGTTTTACGGATTGATGCATGAGCGTGTGGAATATCCTGACGCAAAGGATTCGCAGGGGGTAAAATGATGGTCGAAATCTTGGAAAGAACCGACGGAATGACTGACGAACTCAGGCAGACAATAGTCGCCGCCGCCGAGGCTGCGCTCAGGAATTGCGGGCATGATGGCGACATAACCGTGGCGATTGTAGACAATGCGGAAATTCACCGCATGAATCTATGTTATAGGGATAAGGACTCTGCAACGGATGTTTTGAGTTTCCCCGCGCTTGAGGGATTTGATATGCCCGGAGTGCCGGACAAATTTTTGGGCGATATAGCGATATCGCTTGAACGCGCTAAGGAGCAAGCCGATGAGTACGGTCACAGCCTTATACGCGAGCTGGCGTTCCTGACGATACATGGCTCGCTTCACCTTATGGGATATGACCATATGACGAGCGAGGACGAAGAAGAAATGTTTGAGCTGCAGCGGGAAATACTAAAGGAAATGAGGCTGTAAAGGTGATAGCAATACACGATTTAGAGATAAAAAACATGATAAGGATGGCTATGGACGCGCGCGACAGGGCATATGTGCCGTATTCGGGCTTTAGGGTCGGTGCGTGCATAAAAACGCATACGGGAGCTTACTATCTAGGCTGCAACATAGAGAATGCATCGTTCGGCGCAACCAACTGCGCTGAGCGCACGGCGCTGTTTAAAGCGGTATACGAGGGCGAGCGCGAGTTCGAGGCGCTGGCGATAGTATCCGACAGTTCGAATTATACCGTTCCGTGCGGCATCTGCCGGCAAGCGCTGTCAGAGTTCTGCGAGCCCGATATGCCCGTAATATGCGCCAACAACGAGGGAAAATATAAGGTGTTCACATTCGGCGATATGCTGCCCTATTCGTTTAAGCCGTCTGATATGCGGGAGTAGATATGGGAGAAAAATATCTTTCGGGATTCGTGTCGCTGATAGGTTCGCCAAACGCGGGCAAATCGACTTTGATGAACGCATTTGTGGGACAAAAGGTGTCGATTGTTTCCGAGCGCGCTCAGACGACGCGCAATCGTATACTCGGCGTGATGACTCGCAGGACGTATCAGATTGTTTTTATAGATACTCCCGGTGTGACGATGCCTAAAAACAAGCTCGGCGAATACATGCTCAAGGTTGCGTACGAATCGTTGAACGAGGTCGAGGCTATACTTTTCATGATCGACGCCGCGATAGGCATAGGTGAGAAGGATGAGGCGCTTATTGAGAAGCTTCGTGGGGCAAAATCACCCGTCATTGCCGTGATAAACAAGACTGATGTGGCAAAACCGAAGCGTGTCGAAGAGATAGAGAAGCGCTTGGCGGGAGAAAAGTTTATAAAAGACACGGTGCGCGTGTCGGCGCTGACGCACGATGGACTTGATGCGCTCGAAAAAAAACTCGTCAGTTATCTTGAGGAAGGGCCGCAGTATTTCCCCGATGATATGGTAACGGACATGCCTGAACGTGTGATATGCGGCGAGCTGCTGCGGGAAAAGGCGCTCCGGCTGCTCAGACAGGAGATCCCTCATGGGATAGGCGTTGATATCGAGAAGATGGAGCTAAGGACGGACGGAATTTATGACGTATGGGCGAGCATATATTGCGAGCGCGACAGCCATAAAGGTATAATTATAGGCAAAAACGGCTCGATGCTTAAAAAGATAGCGTCGCAGGCCCGCACCGATATGGAGTGGCTTTTGGGGACAAAGGTCAACCTGCAGGTGTGGGTAAAGGTGAAAGAGGATTGGCGCAACAGGACGAGCGTTATGAAGGAATTGGGATACGAGTAAGCCTTACCCTTTGTGATGGGGTCTAAGCATCGTCTGTGCGCTCTGCGGAGTCATCGGACGGCGAGTCTGAACGCGATTTGAAGCGAAGATATGCTTCTATGCTGCCGCTCGTTTCAAACTCGTGCCAAAGCTCCGCTCTTGTCTTTTTCATATTCATCGCCGTGCGCTCCTTCGTGTTGTTGAGATTATTATCCCGCGCAGCGCTGCGGCGGATACGATGTAATAATTGGTGAGGGAAAGCGATGCCGCTCAACACATATACGGGAATAGTGCTCAGAGGCGCGAATTACGGCAATTATGACAAGCTGCTGACCGTATTCACGCGAGAGGCGGGAAAACTTACCATGGCTGCACGCGGCGCGCGCAAGCAGGGGAGTCCGCTTTTGGCGCTGAGCCAGCCGTTTTCGTACGCCGAATATGTCGCCTTCAGCGGCGCGGGAAGGACGCACATTAACTCGGGCGAGCTTAAAGAGAGCTTTTATCCGATAAGGGAGGATATAGACAGGCTTGCTGCGGGCTCGTTCGTGCTTGCGGTCACAGAGGCGTATTTGCCCGATAACGAGCCGAGCGATGAAATGTTCACTCTGCTTTATTACATATTAAGCTATCTTGCGTATTCGGAGCTTTCGCCGCTTGACCTTTCCATATGCTTCATGTCCCGAGCACTGGCTATAGCGGGATATATGCCGCAGCTTTCGCTTTGCGAGAATTGTGGAGCTGCGGCTGACGGAAAAAAACGTATCGTCTTCGGAAAGGCACCGAGCTGCGAATCCTGCGTAGCATGCGCGAAAAGCGGCATGTGCGTGTCTCCGCTGTCGCTTGAGGCGTTTAGGCGCATGAGCTTCATTGATAACAAAAACATATCGAAAGTTGTGCTTCCCCCAAGGGTTGCGCGGGAGCTTCGCGGGCTTTTATATAAGCTGACATGCGATACGCTCGAGAAAACGTTCAAATCATTCGAGATGATAACGCGATAAGAAGAAACGAATATTTAACATAGTTTTTACTCAAAAATATTCTTGATTTCCGATTAAACGGATTGATTATTGACGAAAATAAGGTTATAATGACTTGTTAGTGTAAAAAGCTTACATAAGCTGAATATAATGGAGGAACACCGATGACAAAGTATGTCTATCTATTTAGTGAAGGCAATGCCGGTATGCGTAACTTGCTCGGCGGCAAGGGCGCTAACCTGGCAGAAATGACAGGCCTTGGTATGCCTGTACCTCAAGGTTTTACCATAACCACAGAGGCCTGCACGCAGTACTATAACGACGGCGAGCAGATAAATGCCGAGATTCAGGAGCAGATTTACGCTCACATTAAGAAACTTGAGGAGATATCCGGCAAGAAGTTCGGCGATCTCAATAATCCGCTGCTTGTGTCCGTACGCTCGGGCGCACGCGCTTCGATGCCGGGCATGATGGACACCATACTTAACCTCGGCCTTAACGATGATGTGGTTGAAAGCTTCGCAAAGAAGACAAACAATCCGCGTTTTGCATACGATTCGTATCGCCGCTTCATACAGATGTATTCCGATGTCGTTATGGAAGTCGGCAAGAAGTATTTTGAAGAGCTCATAGACAAACTCAAGGCCGAGAGAGGCGTAAAGCTCGACACAGAGCTTACTGCCGACGACCTCAAGCTCCTGGCGGAGCAGTTCAAAGCGGAGTATAAGGCGAAGATAGGTAAGGATTTCCCGTCCAATCCGAGGGAGCAGCTTATGGGCGCCATTAAGGCCGTATTCCGCAGCTGGGACAACCCGCGCGCCATTTACTATCGCCGTATGAACGATATACCCGCATCATGGGGAACTGCGGTAAACGTACAGATGATGGTATTCGGCAACATGGGTGAAACCTCAGGAACGGGCGTTGCATTTACGCGTAACCCTGCAACGGGCGAAAAGAAGCTTTTCGGTGAATTCCTTATGAACGCTCAGGGCGAGGACGTCGTAGCCGGCGTACGTACACCGCAGACGATAGACCAGCTTGCAAAGGTTATGCCTGAAGCCTACGCGCAGTTCGTAGACATCTGCAAGAAGCTTGAAGAGCACTATAGAGATATGCAGGACATGGAGTTCACCATAGAAGACAAGAAGCTTTACATGCTTCAGACGCGTAACGGCAAGCGCACGGCAGCCGCAGCGCTCAAAATAGCATGCGACCTCGTCGATGAAGGCATGATAACTAAAGAGGAAGCCGTCATGATGGTAGATCCGAAGCAGCTTGACGCACTCTTGCATCCTCAGTTTGAAGCGGCGGCTCTCAAGAACGCAAAGCCCGTTGCCACAGCGCTGGCGGCTTCTCCGGGTGCTGCATGCGGCCGTATCGTATTTACGGCTGAGGACGCGATAGAGTGGTCCAACAGGAAAGAAAAGGTTGTTCTTGTACGTCTTGAAACAAGCCCCGAGGATATTGAGGGCATGGCTCATTCGCAGGGCATACTCACGGTTCGCGGCGGCATGACGTCGCATGCGGCGGTTGTCGCGCGCGGTATGGGTACATGCTGCGTATCCGGCTGCGGCGATATCGTTATGGACGAGGCGAACAAGACATTTACGCTTGCAGGCCGCACATATCATGAGGGCGATTGGATATCTCTTGACGGTTCGACAGGCAACATATACGGCGAAGCTCTTAAGACGGTTGAAGCTTCGATAGGCGGTGACTTCGGCAGACTTATGGGTTGGGCGGATTCAATCCGCACGCTCAAGGTTCGCACGAATGCTGACAATCCGAGAGATGCCGCCGTTGCGGTTAAGTTCGGTGCGGAGGGCATCGGCCTTTGCCGCACAGAGCATATGTTCTTCGAGGAAGATCGTATCCCCGCTGTCCGCGAGATGATAGTGGCCAAAACGGAAGAGGCGCGCCGTAAGGCTCTCAACAAGCTCCTTCCGATGCAGCGCAGCGACTTTGAGGGTATCTACAAGGCAATGGAAGAGCGTCCTGTAACGATCCGCTTCCTCGACCCGCCGCTTCATGAGTTCCTGCCTCATAAGGATGAGGAGATTGCGGCGCTTGCGAAGGAAATGGGCCTTACGTTTGAAGAACTCAAGGCAACGGTTGAAAGTCTCCACGAGTTTAACCCGATGATGGGCCATCGCGGATGCCGACTTACGGTTACGTATCCCGAAATTGCCGAAATGCAGACACGCGCTGTCATAGAAGCGGCCATCAACGTGCGCAAAGAGACAGGCCTCAATATCGTTCCCGAAATCATGATCCCGCTCGTAGGCGAAGTTAAAGAGCTCGCATACGTCAAGAACTTTGTAGTCGCTACGGCTAAGAAAGTCATGGAAGAGCAAAACATGGAGATTCCGTACTTGGTAGGTACGATGATTGAGATTCCGCGCGCAGCTCTCACGGCGGACGAAATTGCAAAAGAAGCCGAATTCTTCTCGTTTGGCACAAACGACCTTACCCAGATGACATTCGGCTTCAGCCGTGACGACGCGGGCAAGTTCCTCGGCGCGTACTATGAGAAGAAGATATACGAGTCCGATCCCTTTGCTCGCCTTGATCAGATAGGCGTAGGCAAGCTCGTTAAGATGGCGGTAGACCTTGGCAGGAGCACGCGCCCCAATATCAAGCTCGGCATATGCGGCGAGCATGGCGGCGATCCGTCGAGCATTGACTTCTGTCACAGGATTGGCCTCAACTACGTTTCCTGCTCACCGTATCGTGTGCCGATAGCAAGACTTGCGGCAGCACAGGCAAAGCTCAGGAACAAATAATTAAATAAGCGTTAGAGCTTTTAGCGGCGCGGAGAATCGGTTACGATTCTCCGCGTTGTTTTTAATCAGCGGCTTTTGGCGTATCGGTATTATTCTGTTTACAGCGGATTGTTTACAAATCTGTTACATCTGATGTTATACAATATAATAGGGGGTGTAAAAATGCTGCGCATATTGATTGTGGAGGATGAAAAGCCGATAGCGAATCTGATAACGATGAACTTGCGGATGGAGGGCTATAACTGTACCACGGTATACGATGGGGAGGAAGCGGCCGACATGCTCGAGAAAAGGACGTTCGATCTTGTGCTGCTCGATATAATGCTCCCTAAGATTAACGGATACGAGCTGTTTGAGTATATACGTCCGCTCGATATACCGGTGATATTTATAACCGCGATGGGCGGCATTGATGAAAGAATACACGGACTGCGCTTAGGGGCCGACGATTATATAGTCAAGCCATTTCAAGTGGGAGAGCTTACGGCAAGGGTGGAAGTCGTGCTGCGTCGTATGGGCAAAAAGGTAACGGAATACAACGTGAACGGTGTCAGCATAAACACGGAATCGCGTATTGTCATGCGCGACGGGCGGCTTGTGGAGCTTACGGCGAAGGAGTTTGATTTGATGCTCGAGCTTGTGCGCAATAAAAACGTAGCTCTTTACCGCGAAAGGCTGTATGAGCGCGTATGGAACGAACCGTTCAGGTTTGAGACGCGCACGCTTGACGCTCATATACAAAGGCTTCGAAAAAAGCTTGGCTGGGAGGAATGCATCAAAACGGTGTTTCGCATAGGCTACAGGTTGGAGGTGCGCAGCTAATTGAGGCTTTTCACGAAGATATTTATTTCTTCACTTGCGGTGCTGTCAGCGGCGATGGCGGTAACGGGCGGAATGCTCATAAAAGAAAGCTTTGATAATTCACTGAGTCGCGAAAAGGGTGTAGCGCTGAGCGAATACGGTCATATAGCGTATACGCTGCAAACGGGTATGCAAAGTATATCCGAGAGCGGAGAGCTTACGCGCGAAAACCTGACGATACTGGCGCGGCAGGCGGCAGACGTATCGCCTTGCGGCGTTGCGTTGTTCGACGCGGAGGGGAAAATGCTCTACTCTACGCTTCCCGACATGCGCATAGCGGAGGGTAAAAACAACGATTCGGATATTGCCGCGATGTACTCCATATTTGTTACGGACACCGGGCGGTACATAAAGGTAACGAGCGGTTTGACGGTGAACGATGTCTCCGTGGCGTTTGTAATTTCAAAAAACATAGATTCGATCTATCAAGAGTCCGAAGCGTTTGCGCGAAAGTATATTTTGATTTATTCCGTTTCAGTGTGTGCAGCCGCAGCAGCGCTTGCCGTGCTTTCATATTTTATTGCCCGACCGATAAGACGCCTGACGGTGTCAGCGGCGCGCATTGCCGAGGGTAAATATGACGAGAGATGCCCTGTATTCAGCCGCGACGAGACGGGGGAGCTTGCGCTCGGATTCAACCGAATGGCGGAGACTGTCGATGAGAGCATATCGGAGCTTAAACGGAGCGCACAGCAAAAAGAGGATTTCATGGCGAGCTTCGCTCACGAGATAAAGACACCGCTGACATCAGTGATAGGATATGCCGACATGCTCTATCAGGGACGGCTCAGGGATGAGGAGGCAGCGAATGCCGCAGGTTTTATTCTGAGTGAAGGGATGCGGCTCGAGGCGCTGTCGCTGAAGCTGATGGAGCTCATTGTGCTGGAAAAAAACAAATTTTCGCTCATATCGTTGCCGGCCATAGACGTTTTCGATGATATAGGCAAGGCGCTTATGCCTATGGCGGCAAAGTGGGATGCGAGCGTAAGCCTCCGTGCAGATGAAGCGTTTATAAAAATCGAACCTGATCTTTTTAAGACGCTCGTGATGAATCTGGCAGATAACGCAATAAAGGCTCTCGTTGATGGCGAAAGGGCGAGGACCGGCGGAATCGTCGAGGTATTTGGAAGGCGCTTCGGCGATAAATATGTTGTCGAGGTTGCGGACAATGGGCGCGGCATGGAGGAGAACGAGCTTTTGCGAATAAAGGAAGCGTTCTACATGGTGGATAAATCGCGTTCGCGCAGAATGAACGGCGCAGGGCTTGGACTCGCGATAGCCGAGCGAATTGCCCTTATACACGACACGACGCTCGAATTCGAGAGCGAATCGGGACGCGGCACAAAGGTATCTTTCAATATAGCGGCGGAGGCTTGCGATGAAATGGAGTGATAAAAAGAGGCGGGCGGAGAATAAGATAATCCAAGCTGCTGCGGCCGTACTTTGCGTAGCGATTATTGTGTTTGGCGGTGCGCTGATACCCATTGCTCTGATGCGAAGGCACGAGGCACGCTCGGTAATGTACACGGAAGCGATAGTGGTGGATGAATACAGGACGGCATCGTTTCGGAAAAAGGCAAAGAACGATGCTCTTGCGGAGCGCACGCGTATAGCCTTGCTTTTAGATATAAACAATTTAAGAGTGCATAGGAAGGAGGAGTATAAAACCAATGCTGAAATTGATTTGCCGGCGATATTGGAGAGGTTCAAGGAATATGGAATATTGAATATTGAGAGCGTTGAGGGCGAAATAGTATATAATGTATTCTATATGGAACCGGACAGCGACGAGTATACTGCCGCAGTTATTGATAAGACGCCGCGGCCGCAGCCTAAAACGGGAAACAAGATCGAAAGCTTCGGAACCGAAATAAGAGAACATGACGGCGCGCATGATAAGAAGATATTAACGGACATACAGTTTTGTTCGATTCAGGAGGATGGCAACGCAATTGCCGTAACTCTGGTTATAGCAGGAGACAACAAAACACCGGTAGGCTTTAGAGTGCATTACGAGCGCGGCGAATATAGGGCGTACAACAACGCGTACAGACTGGCGTCAGATTACTGTAAAATGCTTGGAATATGGGATGAGGACGAGGTGGAGATAATTAAATCGACCGGCGATAATAGGAGCAGCTGCCTTATATTTGTTGACGGCATACAGGTATATGCTTATATTGGCGACGGAATTGTCGACGTAAACTTATCGACAAACGGAGATTAACGGCGCTTGAAGGAGCAAAAAACGCACAGTTTACAGAAAGGTGACAGACGAATAACAATTTGAGAACAAGCTCCCTTTATGATTACAGCATAAAGGGGGCGAGCTTATGAACAGAAAGAATGCGAAAAGCAAGAAAAAGAAGGCGTCAGGCGTGCTGCTTGCGGCGGTGATGACAGTAAACGCGGGACTGTTGGCCGCGTTGACGGCAGTTGTGCTTGGCGGAGAGTCTGCGCAAATTATGCGCAAGTCTGATATGACCGCATATGAAGCGAATTATAAGATATACGACATTACGCCGGGGAATTCGCAAATACAGATGACGCAGACGCCTGAACAGGATAGCGACGAGTTCTTGCGGCTCGTGAACTGGGATAATCCTATATATGAAGAGCCGGAGGTCGTGTATATCACCTCGCTTCTTACGGCTGCGAACGTGGAGTGCGATTCTCGGCGCCACATAAATGAAACGGCAGGTAAGGCGCTTAACGAAATGATGCTTGCGGCGCATCAGGAGGGCGAATATAAATTTATAATTGCAAGCGCGTTTAGACATATATATGAGCAGGAGATGCTTTGGAATCGCAGAGCGAGCAAGGAGCCAAACTACGGAAGCGACCCGTATAACAAGCCTGTCGCCGTAATGCCCAAAAACAACAGCGAGCATACGACAGGGCTTGCCGTAGACATATTGTGCGAAGAATGCCCTCGTTCGAGCGAGGAATTTGCAAATACCGCTGAGGGGAGATGGCTTTATGCAAATGCGCACAGGTTCGGGTTTGTGCTACGTTACGGAGCGGATAAGCAGGGAATAACGGGAGTAAGATATGAACCGTGGCATTTTCGCTATGTCGGGATTGAACACGCAAAATACATGTATGAGCATAACCTTTGCCTTGAGGAGTATGTGGAGCTTTTGGATACAATCGGTTAGTGCGCTCAATTTTTCGTTGCAACTCGAGGCTTCACGCTGTATGTGAGCCAATGACTGCCGGCAAATCACTAACGTCCGAATGATAATATATGATAGCTATTTGAAATTATCCTTGCTTTTTTCTGAATATAAGCTATAATAATAACTGCGCATGCATGGGGGCGTGGCTCAGTTGGTAGAGCGATGCGTTCGCAACGCATAGGCCAGGGGTTCGAATCCCCTCGTCTCCACCATGCGAAAAGTCACCCCTTGAGGGTGGCTTTTCGCATGGTGAAACGGAGTGGCGCGAGAAGTTCTGCGGATTCGACCGCATGCAGTCTGCCGCGTTTACACGGCCGCTGCGCGAAATGCAACTCGAGGAGTATTCTCTTCAGTTTCATCAGAAATCCATTATAATTTTGATAAAACTACGGCGGATTCTTTGTTGTACGGCATTTTCGTGGATGGTATGTGGTGGTATAATGAGCGTTAGAGAAAGTAATTTTTGGGGAGGAATAGTATGATTTACCACGGTTCGTGTATTTCTGGGCTGCACACAATCAAGGCAAATTCAAAATCTCATTCTACCGGAAAAATGGTTGCCTATTTCAGCGAGGACAGATGCTATGCTCTGGTTTGCTGCAGAAGCAGGGCCGAAAATTATGTTACGATGGGCGTTGGAGCGGACGGCAGGCAGCACTATATTGAGTATTTTCCCAATCAGCTGGAAACGCTTTATAAGGGCAGACCGGGATATATTTATGTTCTTGACTCGACGGATGGCATGACGCGCGGGAAAGGACACTCATGGGAGAGTGAATATGATGTTCCCGTATCACAATGTGAGAGCATTGCCGATGTATACAGTGAAATTCTGCGCGAAGAATCTCTGGGCAATCTGGTCATCCACAGATATTCTGAGGTGGATCCGGCAAAACAGAAGAATTACGCAAATTATATCAGAGACCATCTTACAGATGAAGGAGAGAAAATGGCGAAATTTTACTCCCTTCATTTCTCACCTTTATGGGATTGACAGCTTCCATCGTAAATCGGATGTGCCGCCTGAAAGGGTTTTATAAGAATTATGGTTCTTTGCCATTGAAGGATAATCCGAACACCCTATTCTTTATAGGGACACTGTTCGGACAAACAACAAAACACCGAGTAGAGTAATAAGCTCTGCCCGGTGTTTTGCTGTTGGTGGGTAGAGCGGGTAGAGAAAAATCGCAATTTTCCACAAACTCTCTTATAGTAGCTCTCTTATAGACTACTTTATGAAAAACATAGATTTACTCTACCCACTCTACCCGTAAGGAGGAATATATACTCAACAGCCTGTCGGCTGAGTGAGCCGTTTAGGACTTTTTCAGTTCGAGAACAGCGGATTCAATCAGATTGTCGATAGAGTCAGGGTCAAGAGCGTAGCTCTTTTCTTTCAGGTAGTTCAGAACATAGGCTTTCTTATCAGCCCCTCGATCCGTCCCGTTGTAAATCATCTCAGCAGCTTCGACAGCTACCTTGACCCAATTCTTGATTTTGGCGAACTTCTCTGCATCGACCTTAGCTTTCAGGTAAGGGATGAGGAAGGTGGTGATGACAGCCACAATCAGGGTGATAACGTCAGAAGCGATGTTGGTTAAATCAGTCATTTCAAATACCTCCTAAAAATTATCGGAAAAATGTTGTTCCTGCGGAGCGACCTTGTACTGCCGCATAAGTTTGATTCTGTTCTCGACTTTGGCTTTTGAGTAATAGAAGCCCGTCCCGGTTGCAACCTCGGCGGCTGCTGACGGTATGAGGTAGGCAAGGGGTGTAAGGTCGAGAGTACACATCGCACAGAGCTTCGTAAAAATACATTCCCTGTAACCAAAGGTCTTGATTCCTTCGCCGCTGCTTCAACTCGTCAGCTCTTCGGTAACTCTCCGTCAATCGGCAATCTCCGTCCCAAAACTGTTCAGGGGTCATACCGATAGCCAAGTAATATGGTAAGTGATTGTAGAACACCTCAGTATATGTTGTCCTTTAGCTTCCTCAATATGTGATCCTGCGGGATAATGGCCTCATACAGTCCTTGATATGGAGATAGATCCATTGTTATCCGGGTGGTATCTTTCAGCATTCCTATCCCGCCTTCCTTGTGCCTGTTTTACCGTTTTCTCGCAAAAAAGCCAGACCTGCCAATGTAGATCTGACTCTTTCAGTGCCCTTGAAAACCCATAGGTTTTCGCACTTTGCGGCTTTTGCCGCCCGGGAGCAAATGCGAGAGGCGAAACACGGGAAAAACTCGAAAAAGTGGCAGTATGCCACTTTTTCGAAACTCAAACAGCCGCTGCAATCTGCAGCGGCTGTAGCTGTTATCTGTTATGGCACGGCAAGCATCAGATGCCCATTTCTTCTTTGACTTCCTTGAAGCATTTTACTGCAAAGTCAAGATCTTCTTTTGTATGGCCGGCGCTCACCTGAGTCCTTATCCTTGCCTTGCCCTGCGGTACGACGGGGTAGAAGAACCCGACAACATATACGCCCTTTTCGAGCATTTTTGCAGCAAATTCCTGCGCTATGCGCGCATCATAGAGCATTACGGGGACTATCGGATGTGTACCTTCCGGCACGTCAAAACCGAGCTTTGAAAGCTCGCCACGGAAGTAGCGGGTGTTTTCATGCACCTTATCTCTCAGCGCAGTGGACTCCATAAGCATGTCAAACACCTTTAATGACGCCGCACATATGGAAGGTGCAAGCGTGTTTGAAAAGAGATACGGGCGCGAACGCTGTCTGAGGAGATCGACAATCTCCTGCCTTGCGCATGTATAGCCGCCGCTTGCGCCGCCGAGCGCCTTGCCGAGCGTACCGGTGATGATGTCGACGCGGCCCATGACGCCGCAATACTCTGCGGTACCCCTTCCGTGCTCGCCCATGAAGCCTACGGCATGGCTGTCATCGACCATTACGAGCGCGCCGTATTCGTCGGCGAGATCGCATATGCCTCGGAGGTTAGCGATAAAGCCGTCCATGGAGAAAACGCCGTCCGTCGCTATGAGCTTAATGCGGCAATCTTTAGCCGCTTCAAGCTGTGCGCGAAGGTCGTCCATATTGTTGTTCTTGTAGCGGAAACGCTTTGCCTTGCAGAGACGTACGCCGTCGATTATGCTTGCGTGGTTAAGCTCGTCTGAAATAACAGCGTCCTCTGCCGTAAGAAGCGTTTCGAAAAGGCCGCCGTTTGCATCGAAGCAAGATGTATAGAGTATTGTGTCATCCATGCAAAGGAATTCGCTTATCTTACGCTCAAGCTGCTTATGTATGCTCTGCGTACCGCAGATAAAACGCACTGACGAAAGACCAAAACCCCATTCGGAATAGCTGGCCTTAGCAGCCTCGATTATTTCGGGGTTGTCTGCAAGACCAAGATAATTGTTGGCGCACATGTTCAATACGCCTTTTGTTTTTGTCGTATCAATTCGTGCTTTCTGGGGCGTTGTGATGATTCGCTCATCTTTGTATGTGCCCGCGCTGCGTATCGAATCGAGTTCGTTTCTGAAATATTGCAATGCTTCCTTCATGATCGTTTCCTCCTAATAATTATTTTGTCCAGTCAAGAACGACCTTGCCCGACTCGCCGCTGTTCATTGCCGCGAAGCCCTTTTCAAAGTCGCGGTAATTGAATCTGTGCGTTACCATCGGTGTGAGGTCGAGGCCTGCCTGTATCATTGCGCCCATCTTGTACCATGTTTCGAACATCTTGCGCCCGTAAATGCCCTGAAGCGTAAGTCCTTTGAATATAACATCGTTCCAGTCTATGACGGTTCCCGGACCCGCTATGCCGAGCAATGCGACCTTACCGCCGTTGCGCATCGACTTAATGAGCTGGTTGAGAGCAGCGCCGTTGCCGCTCATCTCAAGTCCTACGTCAAATCCTTCAACGATGCCCGCCTGCGCCATTACGTCCTCGAGCTTTTCCTTTGCTACGTTTACCGGGTGCGTTGCTCCCATGCGCTTTGCAAGGTCGAGCCTGTACTCGTTGACGTCCGTTATGAATATCTTTCTTGCGCCGCAGTGCCTTACTATTGCGGCAGCCATCATTCCTATGGGGCCTGCGCCTGTTATAAGCACGTCTTCTCCTACCGTATCAAACATGAGGGCAGTATGCGTTGCGTTGCCGAACGCGTCGAAGAACGAAACTATATCTTCGGGGATGTCGTCGCTTATAGGTATAACGTTTGTCGCGGGTATACATAGATACTCGGCAAAAGCGCCGTCGCGGTTTACGCCCACGCCTTTGGCGAGCCTGCACCATTGGCCGTTGCCTGCGCGGCAGTTGCGGCAGTGGCCGCAAACGATGTGGCCTTCGCCCGATACTTTCTGACCGACATGATAAGCAGTTACGCCCTGTCCGAGCTGCGCAATCTCGCCAACGTACTCATGTCCGATTATCATCGGCGGGACTATGTTCTTCTGGCTCCACGGATCCCAATTATATATATGAACATCAGTGCCGCAGATAGCGGTCTTGTGTATTTTAATCAGCACCTCGCCCGCACCGGGATGCGGAACGGGACGCGTTACGAGCTCGAGCCCTTTTCCCGCGCAGGGCTTGATAATTGCAGCCATTGTTTCAGGTATCATATTTTATATATCCTCCTTGTGAAAACAATATATTTATTATAAACTCCATGCCGAACAAATTAAATAGGCCGACTGCTAAAATATTGTATATTCGTCGATTTTTACGGAATAGCCGTCGTTGGCGACGCGCTCGAATCCGTTTGGGGCAAATTCGGCACAGCATCGGTCTGTACGGGCTCTGCAGGAGATACATCGGGCGATGCAGCGACAGGGATGTTCGGCGACTCAAGGGGATCCGTCGGCGCCACATACGATGTTTCAGTCGGAATCGGGGAAGAATCGTTTTCAGGGGGAAGCACGGACGCTCCTCCGGCCTTATATGAGAGCGCAAATATAAGGACGCAAAGCGCGACGAGAATAAACATGCCCAGATAGAACCGGTACACCGGTATCCGCTGAATAGACGAAAGCTTCTTATTCATTTCATATTCCCTTCACATTTGTATGATAATGTCATATTATACCACAGTCTTGTGGTGAATGCTAAAAAACAACATCATTCGAACTGCGGAGGGCAATCATGAGTAAATATGTTATAACAACGGACTCTACGGTAGATCTCGGCTTAGAGCGCGTCAATGAACTCGGCGTGCCGTATGTTTGTATGCGATACGTCAAAAAAGGCGTAGAACACCTTGACGACATGCGCGACGAGACGGCGAACGCAATATTTGAGGCGATGCGCGGCGGCGAAAGCTTCTCGACCGTCCAAACATCATGCGATGAGCTGACAGAGCTTTGGCGTCCCATACTCATGGACGGCGCCGACGTAATTCATCTCGCGTTTTCGAGCGGTCTTTCGGGCTCGCACAACAGCGCACGGCTTGCGGCCGAAATACTTAAGGATGAGTATCCGGAAAGAAAAATATATGTTATAGATTCGCTGTGCGCCTCGGGCGGTCAGGGACTGCTGCTTGAACACATGATGATGAAGCGCGGCGAAGGAGCAAGCGTCGATGAATGCGTGGATTGGACTGAAAAAAACAAGCTGCGCATTGAGCACTGGTTTACGGTGAGCGAGCTTTCATATCTGCGACGCGGAGGAAGAATAAGCGCCGCAAAGGCGTTTGTCGCGGATATGCTCCATATAAAGCCTGTGCTCGATATGGATAGAGACGGCAAGCTTGCCCAGCGCGAAATTGTAAAGGGCAGACGCAGATCAATAAAAAAGATGTTCGAGCATATGTGCGAATCGATAAGCCTTCATGAGAACCCGTTTGTGCGAATAGCCCATGCAGACTGCATAAGCGACGCCAAATACTTAGCCGAGCTGATTAAAGGCAGATTTAACGGGATGATTGTGCGCATATCATCTATCGGATCCGCCATAGGCGCGCACTCCGGCCCCGGGACGCTCGCGCTGTTTTTCATAAGCAAATGCGCAAGAATATAGCGGATGCTGAATGCGGTCGGCACATAAGCAGTCGTCCGCGGAAATAATCTGTTTATTATTGCATTAAGGTCGTCGCACGGTTTTTATCGATTCAACGGTAAATGATGTTGCCTGAAAGGCTTTGCTATGTTATAATCCTCTGAAACGTAGGTTACGGAGGTGGCTTTGATGGTACAGTTTTCTCAGCTCCACAGCAATGCGGAGACATATGTCGGCCGCATTGAGGTGGTCGGCTGGGTCAAGACGGAAAGACAAAGTAAATCCGTCGGATTTATAGAACTCACGGACGGCACTTCGTTCAAAACGGTGCAGATAGTTTATGAGTGCGATAGAATAGATCAGAAAGTGATAAAGGATATCACGACGGGATGCTCCATAAAGGTTGAGGGCGAGCTCATCCTCACACCCGAATTGAAGCAGCCGTTTGAGATACACGCTGCGGCAATAGAGGTCATAGGCACATGCGACGGCGACTATCCCCTTCAGAAGAAAAAGCATTCGCTTGAATTTCTGCGCACGATACAGCATCTAAGGCCGCGTACGAATACGTTTCAGGCGGTTTTCCGCGTGAGAAGCGTTGTAGCGCAGGCGATACATAGATTTTTTGACGAGCGCGGTTTTGTATATGTGCATACGCCGCTTATCACTGCGAGCGACTGCGAGGGCGCAGGCGAGATGTTTAGAGTGACGACGCTCGATCCCATTAATCCGCCGCTTACCAAGGAAGGAAAAATTGACTATTCAAAGGACTTTTTCGGCACACAGTCGAACCTGACCGTAAGTGGACAGCTCTACGGCGAAGCGTTTGCGCTTGCATTCAAAGATATATATACGTTTGGACCGACGTTCCGCGCAGAGAATTCCAATACGCCGAGACATGCTGCGGAGTTTTGGATGATCGAGCCCGAGATGGCTTTCTGTGACCTCAACGGCGATATGGATGTTGCGGAGGCTATGATAAAGTACATAATTCGCACGGTTATGGATAGATGTCCCGATGAGCTGTCGTTTTTTAACAGCTTTATAGACAAGGGCTTGATCGAGCGTCTTGAAAATGTGGCAAATGCAGACTTTGGCCGTATTTCATACACCGATGCGGTTGAAGTGCTCAAAAACTCAGGAGAAGAGTTCGCTTATCCGATATACTGGGGCTGCGACCTCCAGACCGAGCATGAGCGTTATCTTACGGAAAAGGTATTCAAGCGTCCCGTATTTGTCACCGATTATCCCAAGGATATTAAGGCTTTCTATATGCGACTTAATGACGACGGGAAAACCGTCGCGGCGGCGGACTGCCTTGTTCCCGGCATCGGCGAGATAATCGGCGGAAGCCAGCGCGAGGAGCGCCTCGATGTGCTCGAAGCCCGAATGGATGAACTCGGACTGGACAAAGAATCATACGATTGGTATCTTGAGCTTAGGAAATACGGTGGCGTAGTGCATTCGGGATACGGGCTCGGCTTTGAACGCATGGTGATGTACGTTACCGGAATCACAAACATAAGAGATGTTCTCCCGTTCCCAAGGACGGCAGGAAGTCTTCAGATGTAAGATTGACTGAAAAAGAATGGCATGGTTCGCAGAGTTTGTGCGCCATGCCTTTTAATATGCCATATCGGCACATATTGCGCGCCAATTCCACATATTTATTAAGGCGGCGACGTCTGCCGAGCATACAAGTATGTACACCGCAGGTATAACGTTACATTTGCGGGAAATAATAGGTTTGTACTTAAAACTGCAAGGAGGAACACCTATGTACGAAAACCGAGCAAATGTGTATTGCACCCGCTCTCACACGGGGTGGAGCGAATGCGAGGAAGACCTGCTTTTCAATGAAGTAGAGACAGCCGGCAAAGAGGGGCGGCCTCTTAAGTCGGTATTTGACCGCGTGGCAGAAACAACGGGCAGGAAGCCTAACAGCGTGCGGAATTATTACTATGCAAGAATAAAGGACGAGGACGTGCGCGAACGCTGCGGCACACACAGCACGGCGTTTGTGCCGTTCACTGACAGCGAGATAGAGGAGCTTTTGCGCACGGTGCTTTCCGCGCAGGCACACGGCATGAGCGTAAGGGCGTGTACACTTATGATGGGCGCCGGGGACAACAGAGCCATGCTGCGATATCAGAATAAATACAGGTCCGTTGTGGCAAACGACTCCGCAACCGTGAAGCGGGTTGTCGAAAAAATGCGCGCGGAAGGACTGGACGCTTTTGATCCGTATACCGATACGGCTCCGCGCAAATCGGGAAGACCGCGAAAGCGCGATATAGACAACGCGGCGCAGAATGCCTCCAAGGAAATCGCAAAGCTCACTGATATTGATACGGAGATGTTTTTTGCAAGCATAGAGCTGCTTGCAAAAAAGGCGGAACTTTACGATGCTGCAAAACACAACATATGTGAACGCGAGGCAGAAATAGAGCGCCTTTCGGCCGAAAACGCCGAGCTGAAAGAGCAGCTTTCGATACGCTCTAACGAGCTGACGGCGCAAAAGGAACGCTTTGGGCTTCTTATGGCAATGTTCAGGCAGCTTATGCAGATAAACAGTGAGTTCCTGCGTCTCAACAGCGTCGTCAAAATGTCGTCGCTTGGGAATTATATAAACGATCTTTCAAAATATGTGGAGGATTTTGAAAAGACGGTCGGAAGCTTTTGAAAATGTATAATTAAAAATGCCGCCGCGTCGATATAATACGATTGCGGCGGATTTTCTAAGGAGTCGCTAAACGGTCGGAATTGTTTAGCATGCTTGTATTTTAGTGCGGTTCGCTATATTAGCCGCCCCGGTTTTTACGGTGGGCGAGTATCTTGCCTTCAGTACCCATTTCGCTTGGGAAGTAGTAGCTTTTTGATTTTACCGATGGCGGCATATACTCCTGCTCGACCACATGACCGGGGTAATCATGCGGGTATTTGTATCCTTCGCCGTTTCCGAGCTGATGTGCGCCGCGGTACGATGTATCTCGAAGGTGTATCGGTACGGGCTCATCAGGTATTGACATGGCGTCATTGAACGCCGCATCGACGGCTGTCACGATTGAGTTTGACTTGGGGCTTTCGCATATAAATATTATCGCCTGCGCAATGGGCAGACGGGCCTCGGGCATACCGATATGCTCGAGCGCCTGGGCGGCGCTGACGGCTTGCACCATAGCCTGCGGATTAGCCATTCCCACATCCTCCGAAGCATGCGCGATGAGCCGTCTCACTATTATACGAGGGTCTATGCCTGCGCATATGAGCCTTGCGAACCAAGCAAGCGCCGCGTCGCTGTTTCCGCCGCGAAGACTTTTGCAAAACGCGGAAAGCATGTTATAAAACTGCTCGTCGTCAACGTTTATTGCTTTTTGCTGTATTGATTCGGAAGCAATGTCAAGCGTTATATGAATCTCATTGTTTTCAAGCTCCGTGGTCATAACGGCGAGCTCTATCGCATTGAGAGCGCTTCTTGCGTCGCCGTTCGCGGTACGTGCTATATGCTCGAGCGCATCGTCGTCTATCCGTACGGGGTAAGCGCCGAGGCCGCGTTCGCTGTCGGCAAGCGCCGCGCCGATGCTTTGCTTTATGTCGTTGGCGGTAAGCGGATAGAACTGAAAAAGCCTGCATCTGCTTACGATAGCGCCAGTCATGGACACCATCGGGTTTTCGGTAGTTGAACCGATAAACCGTATGACTCCGCTCTCCAGCGCGGGAAGTATGCTGTCCGACTGTGCCTTGCTCCAGCGGTGGCACTCATCGAGAAGAAGATATGTGCGTTTTCCGTAGAGCTTCAGGTCGCTTTCGGCCTGCGCTATGCGTTCGCGCACTTCCTTGACGCCTGACGTTACGGCATTCATTCTGACAAAGTTTGCGCCTGTGGTGTTCGCAATAATTGATGCAAGCGTAGTTTTGCCGCATCCGGGAGGGCCGAAGAATATGGAGCTTTGCAGAGTGTCCATTTCAATGGCGCGACGCATAAGCCGCCCTTTGCCGATGATGTGCTGCTGCCCTATGAATTCGTCGAGCGTTCTTGGGCGCATCCTGTCCGCGAGCGGACGTTCATGGCGCATTGCAGATGAAAAAGTATCCATTTAATCACCTCGTCATATAAAAATTATACAACCTTTAGGCGTGCGGTACAATGGGAGATACAGCGGCTTGCGAAAAAAACGGAAAAATGATAGAATAAAAGAAAAAATAAGCAAAAGGCTGAAAAAATGAGCAAAAAAAATAAATCGTATACAATCGTACCGCTATGTGAACGCAGGGATATGGCAGAGCGTGCGGCCGAGTGGTATCACGGAAAATGGGGTATACCGCTTGAGGCGTATACTGAAAGCATCGAGGCAAGCTTTTTGCACGAGGCCGGCAGCGTACCGAGCTGGTATGTTGCGCTTGACGAGAATGAGCGCATAATAGGCGGCGTTGGGATGATTGAAAATGACTTCCACAGGCGTCCCGATCTTACGCCTAACGTTTGTGCGCTTTATGTTGAGAAAGACATGAGGAATAACGGTATAGCGCATTCTCTGCTTGACAGGACGCGTGAGGATGCCGGCAGAGCGGGGATAGAAAAGCTGTATCTTATTACCGACCATATCGGTTTCTATGAGAAATGCGGATGGGAATATCTTTTTGACATAGAAGAAAACAGCGGGGATACGGCGAGAATGTATTGCGCCGATACGATACGCAGCGGAGAAGCCTGAAAGCGTGAGCGCGAACGGCTGCGCGAAAGGATTGGCAGGTTTATACCGAAGCTGAAGGCAAAGAACGCGCTTCTTGCGCTGATCGGAAGCCTTATATTGGCGTTTGGGCTGTTCAACATACACTCGTTTGCAGGCGTTACGGAGGGCGGCGTACTCGGGCTGACGCTGTTGTTGGATCATTGGCTGGATATTTCTCCGTCTATATCGGGCATAGTTCTCAATATGATTTGCTACCTGCTCGGATGGAGAACGCTCGGCAAGGAGTTTATATGCTATTCGGCTATAGCGGGAGGCGGCTTTTCACTTTTTTACGCCGTGTTTGAGATGATAGGACCGCTCTTTCCGAATATAGCGCAAATGCCCCTGTTGGCGTCCGTTGTCGGCGCGGTGTTTGTTGGTGTCGGCGTGGGCTTGAGCGTGCGCGGGGGCGGGGCGCCCGGCGGAGACGACGCGCTTGCAATGAGCCTTTCCGCGCTTACACGTTTAAACATAAAGTGGATATACCTTTTCAGCGACCTGCTTGTGCTTGGCCTTTCCATAACGTATATACCGCTCAAGAGAATAGCGTATTCGCTTTTGACGGTCGTACTCTCGGGGCAAATAATCGGCCTTGTGCAGTCAATAGGCAAGGGAAAACGGCGCGTATGCCGGCTAACCAAACGAGACGGCGGTGCGGAGGATGCATGATGAATGAAGCCGTGACCTATATACGCTGCAGAATGCTTGAACTTTCTGATGATGCGTACGGAGATTTCGTGAAAAAGACGACGCCTGCGGTGGCGCGTAGGGCTATAATCGGCGTCAGAATACCGAGGTTGAGGGCGCTTGCAAAGGAGCTTGCCAATTCGGATGAAGCTGAGGCATTCATGCGTATACTGCCGCATGAATACTATGAAGAGAATAATCTTCACGCTTTTCTGATAGAGAGAATTAAGGATTTTGAAGAATGTATCGCAGAGCTTTACAGATTTCTTCCGTATGTCGACAACTGGGCGACATGCGACATGATGACGCCCGGTGTACTTAAAAAACATGCAGGCGAGCTTATGCCGTACATTGAACGGTTTATTGCTTCCGGACATTTATACGAGGTGCGGTACGGCATAGGCTTGCTTCTAAAGATATTCTCGGGCAAGCTGTTTGAGAAATATCAGCTTGATATGGTGGTGAACATTGTATCCGACGAGTATTATGTAAACATGATGCGCGCATGGTATTTTGCCACGATAATGGCGCATCACTATGATGAGGCAGAGGAGCTTTTGACGGAACGACGGCTTGACAAATGGACGCATAACAAGACGATACAAAAAGCCATAGAAAGCCGCATGATTCCTACGGACAAAAAGGAGTTTTTAAGAACGCTCAGAATCAAATAATGAATGTTACGGTTAAAGCGTCAAAAGGCCGCTGTATGCGCAGCGGCCTTGCCGTTTCGATTGGGTTCGAATAGTAAATTAATCGACGGTGCGTACGCTGAGCGTGACGTTTTCGCCGTTGATGCTCCAATCCTTCGTGTATGTGCCGCCTATGCCGTGCTTGACACTGTCTGCAAGCGTGTCGGAGGCGATATTTCCGCCGAAGCGCTCGAATATCGAGTTTATGCGGTCGCTTCCGTCGTATGAGACTACGATATGATCGACGACTTCAAAGCCTGCTTCTTTGCGCATTGTCTGAAGTTTTGAAACAATTTCGCGTACAAAACCCTCGTCAACAAGCTCGTCTGTGAGCGTTGTGTTGAGCACGACGGCGAGATCGTTCATCGTTTCGGTTACATATCCTTCACACTTTTGCACGTCAACAAGAACGTCGTCCTTAGAAAGAACGATATGCGTGCCTTCAACATCGAATTCATAGCTCTCGCCGCGTCCGTGCGCCGCAACGATATCGTTGCCCACGCCTTCGCCCGCGAGATAAGCGCTAATCTTTGGAAGAACCTTGCCGTAGCGCGGCCCAAGCGTCTTAAGCTGCGGCTTTACACGGTATGTAACGAAGCTTGAGGCATCGGTGACGAATGTGACCTTTTTAACATTTAGTTCCGATGCAATTATGTCAACATACATTGCGGGAAGCTGAGCACCTTGCACGAACATTTCACCTATGGGCTGCCTGTTCTTTATGTTGGCCGTGTTTCGTGCGCTTCTGCCGAGAACAACTATATCGAGCACCTTACCCATATATGCTTCAAGCTCCCTATCAATGAGCGTCTCGTTGCATACGGGATAAGCGCAGAGGTGTACGCTCTCAGGCGCTGACGTGTCAACCGTGCGCGTAATGTTTTGATACATCGCTTCGGATATGAACGGCACGAACGGCGCTATGACCTTTGAAAGCGTGTCAAGCACCGTATAGAGCGTCATATACGCAGCCTCTTTATCGTCTGTCATATCCTTGCCCCAGTAGCGTTCGCGGCAGCGGCGGACATACCAGTTGGAGAGCTCGTCTACGAAGGCAGTGAGTTCGCGCCCCGCTTCGGTTATCTTGAGCGACTCGAGCAACGAATCGACTGTTTTTATGACGGTGTTCAGCCTTGAAAGCACCCATCTGTCCATCGCGGTGAGATTTTCGCGCTTGAGGGAATGCTTTGTCGGGTCAAACTCGTCTATATCGGCATAAAGCACATAGAACGCATATGTGTTCCAAAGCGTGCCGATAAATTTACGCTGTGATTCGCTTACGGCATCCGCGCTGAAACGGTTGGGCAGCCACGGATTGGAGGCCGTGTAGAAGTACCATCTTACGGCGTCCGCGCCCTGCTTATTGAGTATATCCCATGGGTCGATGACGTTGCCCTTGTGCTTGCTCATCTTTATGCCGTTCTTGTCCTGAACGTGTCCCAAGACTATGCAGTTAAGGAACGACGGATCGTCGAAGAGGCATGTCGCTATCGCGAGCAGGTTATAAAACCAGCCGCGTGTTTGGTCAATCGCTTCGCTTATAAAGTCGGCGGGGAAGCGGCGCTCAAATTCTTCGCGGTTTTCAAAGGGATAGTGCCATTGAGCGAAAGGCATCGAGCCCGAATCGAACCAGCAGTCTATTACTACGGGTTCGCGATGCATAGGCTTTCCGCATTTTTCACATGGGAATGTTATCGGATCGAGGAACGGCTTGTGCAGTTCTATATCCTCCGGGACCGACGGATTAAGCTCGTGGAGCTCCTTGCGGCTGCCGACAACGTGTATGTGGCCGCATTCGCACATCCAGACGGGCAGGGGAGTACCCCAGTAGCGTTCACGGGAAAGGCACCAGTCTATGCCGTTTTCAATGAAATTGCCCATGCGGCCTTCCTTGATGGTTTCAGGTATCCAGTTAACGCGGCGGTTGAACTCCATAAGCTTTTGCTTAACGGCGGTCATCTTTATAAACCAGCTTTCGCGCGCGTAGTAAATAAGCGGCGTGTCGCAGCGCCAGCAGAACGGATAACTGTGTGTAAACTCAAGCTTCCTGAAGAGCTTGCCGGATTCTTTGAGGTCGGCGATTATGGGCTTGTCGGCGTCCTTCACGAACATGCCGTCCCAAGGCGTTCCGCCGCAAAGACGGCCTCGTGTGTCGACGAGCTGGACGAACGGCAGATCCCATGCTCTGCCTACGCGCGCATCGTCTTCGCCGAACGCAGGCGCTATATGAACCACTCCCGATCCGGAATCAAGCGTTACATAACCGTCCGAAACAACGCGCCAAGCCTTTTTGCCCTTGTGATTTACGGGGAAAGAGAAGAGCGGCTCGTACTCTGTGCCGACAAGCGCGCTGCCCTTGAAGCATTCCTTTATAACTGCCGTTTCGCCAAGAACTTCCTCTACGCGCGCCTTTGCCATTATCAGCAGACGGCCTTCAAATTTAACCTTACAGTAATCCTCGTCGGCATTTACGCAAAGCGCAACGTTGCTCGGGAGCGTCCATGGCGTAGTTGTCCAAGCAAGAAACTCGGAGCCGTCGCTCGCGCCTTTTACGGGGAACGTTACGAATATTGAAGTTTCTTTGACATCCTTATAGCCCTGCGCGACCTCATGAGAAGAAAGCGACGTGCCGCAGCGCGGGCAGTAAGGAACAATCTTATGTCCCTTGTAGAGGAGACCTTTTTCGAATATTGTCTTGAGCGCCCACCACTCCGATTCGATGTACTTATCGTCATATGTTATGTATGGGTTCTCCATGTCGGCCCAGTAACCGACGCGGTCGCTCATCTGCTCCCATTCGGTTTTATATTTCCAAACGGATTCTTTGCATTTTTGGATGAAAGGCTCTACGCCGTACTGTTCTATCTGCTCTTTGCCGTCAAGCCCAAGAAGCTTTTCGACTTCAAGCTCTACGGGCAGGCCGTGTGTATCCCAGCCGGCTTTTCTGAGCACATCATAACCTTTCATTGTCTTGAAGCGCGGTATTATATCCTTCATACTGCGCGTGAGGACGTGGCCGATATGGGGCTTGCCGTTTGCTGTCGGCGGCCCGTCGTAGAAGGTGTACGGCTTTTTGCCGCGTGTCATTTCGACGCTCTTTTTGAATATCTCGTGCTCTTTCCAGAATTGGAGCACTTCTTTTTCTCTTGATACAAAATCAAGAGAGGTGTCAACCTTTTTGTACATTATTCACACTCCTGTAAGCAGTATTCATATAAAAACTTCCGTCCCGAATCGGGACGGAAGATATTACATTTTCCGCGGTACCACCCGAGTTGGCGTAGCCCACTCACCGCGCATATCGATGCGCTGTCCCTTAACGCGGGTCATACGTCGCCGCCTAATTGCATGACGTTCGGCGGCGCACTCACGGGTGATACGAAACATCGTCCATACATACCGCCTTGCACCATTCGCGGCTCGCTGGAAGATGAGCACGATGTCGCTTGTCCCGATCTATGCTTTTTCTATGCACGGTCTTGACCGTTTTATTATTATATAACGCGGCGGAGCATATGTAAAGCGTTTTTCTGAATTGGGGAATTTTTTGAAAATTGAAACTTTAATTATTAAATCATATATAAAAATCTTGTTGACAATCCTTCTGTATGGGGCTATAATATTCGAGCAGTCAGAAAGCGACTGGGTGTAGCGCAGTTTGGTAGCGTGCTTGAATGGGGTTCAAGAGGCCGGAAGTTCAAATCTTCTCACCCAGACCATCGAGATGGCTTCGTAACTATCGTGTTGCGGAGTCATTTCCTTTTTTATTTCATTTTAATGGCAAACCCAGCATTAAATAAAAAGTTTTGAAAAACATATTGACAGAAAAAGTTTACTGTTGTAACCTTTAATTAGTTTACAGCTGTAATCTTTTAAGGAGGTAACGTTTATGCACGAAACGGCATCAAAAATCAAAGGCGCAGAGCTTGAAGTCATGAAGCTGCTTTGGGCAAAAGACAAGCCGATGCTGCTCATCGACATAAGGCACGAGCTTTCGAAACGGTGCGACTGGGAAGACTCGACTGTCAAAACGCTCATACGCCGCCTTGTCGAAAAAGGCGCCATCGCGCTTGAGTCACGCGGAGTATATCGCGCGGTTGTAACCGAGAACGAATACAACGCATGGTCGTCGAGCGAATTCATTGACAAGGTGTTCGCGGGCAGCGCAAAAAAGCTCGTTGCCTCGCTCCTTTCTGACGGACAGTTGACAAGGAGCGATATGGAAGAGCTGTCAAGGATGTTTAACGGAGGCAGCAAATGAACGGCTTTGTTTCGACGCTTATCTCAATGAGCATAGGCGGTTCTGCGGCGGCGCTGCTGTTTTTTGTTCTGAAGCCGCTCGTAAAGCGCAGTGTTTCGCGGACATTTATGTATTATATATGGCTCGTGGTGCTGCTTAGGCTTGTTGTCCCCGTTTCCGCAACGCACGGCTTTGATCCGTTGGCACAGCCCCTGCCTAATGACTCACACTCGAGCGCGGTCTTCGAAAGCAAAACCGCTCCTTGTGTACCTGTCGGAAGCAGCGGCACGGAGACGCATCGCACAGACATCTCCGAGCAGGCGGAGCAAACGAGTGCATTATATGACGGCGCCGCATTGGCAGCGCCCAAAGGGTATACCATATCATGGCAAAATATGGTGGCAGCGCTGAAGAGCAACGCGTTTGTTATATGGCTGACAGGCTTCGGCGCGTCGCTTGCATGGTTAGTCTGCACCTATGCACTGATTCGCCTGAGGCTTCGTTCAGACTTTATTGAACCTAACGCCGCAGATAAAGAGCTTTTCGCTTCGCTCTGCCGCTCCTTGTGCATTAAAAAGAAAGTGAGGCTCATGTACAGCAGCGCCGTAAAAACCCCGCTTCTTGCAGGCGTGATACGTCCAACGATAATACTTCCGCAGATCGCATACTCAAAAAACGGCATGACGCGCGAATTTTCGCTGATGGTTTCACACGAGCTCGTACACCTGAAACGACGAGATATACTCTATAAATGGTTTGCAGCGCTCGTTGTATGTATACATTGGTTTAACCCTCTCGTCTATATAATCAGACGAGAAATGGGTCGCGCGTGCGAGCTTGCATGCGATGAGGCTCTCGTTAAAAACATGGCTGCCGATGAGGTCAAACTGTACGGAAACATGCTCATAACCGCGTCGTGCAGCAATAAAGCGTTCGAAGTGCCGACGACAAGTTTCTGCGAAAGTAAACGAAATCTTAAAGAAAGGCTGGTAAGTATAATGAACTATAAGAAAAAAGGAGCGCTTGCAGCGGTCTTATCCCTTGCGCTCGTCCTCATGATATCGGGCTGCGCGGCGGTTATAGGCCCGAACCCCAATTCGGCCGAGTCCGAAGACGATCTGCAAATGCCACTTTACGCAAACAAAATACCCGCAATGCCTCGTGATTTTGACGGCGATGGAATCGATGACAAAGTGTTTATAATCACAAACATTGACTCATCGACTGGCAAAACATTTTTCACCGTGTCTGTCGAGCTTTCGGGCAGCGAAACCGGCGAGCGCATTGCATATACCCATTGGCTCGACGATGTCTTCTCAAACCTTGCAAGCTGTGCAGCGCCTGACGCAGATCATAACGCCGACGGCGATGAGGTATTTGTCACTCTGCCCGATGCATGAACGAACAGCGGCTGACGCCTCCGCACGTCGGCAGTCTACCGCCGAGGCTTTACGCCTTGGCGGTTCTTTTGTCAATTCGCTGTCCGTCATTGCGCGCAACGTTTTTCGATGGTAAAATAAAGTCAATCGTAAAACGGAGATGTGAATATGACATACCGCGCATTATACCGAAAATACCGTCCCCGGACGTTCGACGGCGTTATAGGGCAAAGTCATATAACGACTATTTTGAAAAACCAGGTAGCTTCAGGGCATGTTTCGCATGCTTACCTATTCTGCGGAACTCGCGGAACGGGTAAAACGAGCACGGCCAAAATATTCGCGCGCGCCGTAAACTGTCTCTCCCCCGTCGATGGCAGCCCCTGCGGCAAGTGCGCCGCCTGCGCGGTGAGTGAAGGCGCCAACCTTGACATTGTCGAAATGGACGCCGCCTCCAACACAGGCGTCGACAACATGCGTGTGCTGATGGACAAGGCTTCGTTCATGCCGCTTGAGCTGAACACAAAGGTGTACATAATCGATGAGTCACATATGCTTACAAATCAGGCATTTAATGCGCTCCTCAAAACGCTTGAAGAACCTCCGCCCCATGTCATGTTTATTTTTGCGACGACCGAACCGCACAAAATGCCTGCAACGATTATTTCGCGCTGTCAGCGGTTTGATTTCAGGCGCATATCCGTTACCGACATGGTTGCCTGCATTAAGGGCATACTCACGGATGCGGGCGCTTCAATCGACGAGGAAGGGCTTCTCGCAATCGCCCGCGCCTCCGACGGTTCCATGCGAGATGCGCTGAGTCTTGCCGACCAATGCCTGTCTTTTTGCGGAAATGACGTTAAGAGCGACATGGTCTACAGCGTACTCGGAAGCGCTGACGACTCGCTTATGTTCTCCATTGCCGATGCACTAATAGAATCAAATGCCTCGTGCGCACTCCGCCTTTTACAGGAACTGGCGGCGGCGGGACGCGATTTTGGCGTATTTATACGCGATCTCTGCGCCCACATGCGCTGCCTTTTAATGGCAAAGCTTTGCGGGTCGTGCGCCGATATACTGGACTGTACCGAGGAAGCTATGCGCGCATACATAAAGCAGGCTGACAGTATATCGCAGGAACGTATTCTTCGTGCCATAGATCTGTTGACTGAAACTGAGTGCGATATGAGGTGGCTTACGCTTCCGCGCGTTGTTATAGAAAGCGCACTCGTGCGCATATGCTGTCCTGAAACGGACAAAGCTATAGACGGACTTGCAGACAGGCTGAACGATATAGAAAAGCGCCTGAAGAACGGTGCAATTTCCGTATCAGGTCCATCCGCCGCACCCGCTCGCGATATACATGCGTCAAAGCCTTCCGCGGAAAAAACTCCGCAAAAGCGCAAAAAACCCGTCATCTCCGACAACGAAGAAAAACGCTCAAAGGAGCTTTTCTCCGCACTGCAAGCTGAGCTTCGTGCAAACGACCCAACGCTTTGGGCAATTATGTCGCAAATGCAGCGGCTCGAAATATCAGGAAGCATGCTTACAGTGTATTTTTCGAACACGACTTATCCCGAGCAGCTCAACTCCCCCAAAAGCCGGGCGGCAATAAACCGTGCGCTTGCTCAAATCGACGACTCGATGGAGCTTGTTATAACCTCCGAGACAGAGGACGACGATTGTCCATGGCTTGAGGATACGCTCGGCATACCCGTAACGCGCGAAGAATAACGCCAAATTACGTAGGTTTGTTAAACATAAGAGGAATACGTGAACTGCTCCGGGTAAGCCGCAAGGAAGCACAGGCGGGCGTAGCCGCGCTTGCGCAGACGATGCCATAGCTCCGGCATACCAAGCCCGGGATTTCTGCGGCGCATATTGCGTATGAGCCTGACTTCTTCCTCGGTGTGCCGGTTTGGGTGGCTGTGTGGTTGTGTGGACTGACAGTAGAGGGATGCATCACTTCCGTCCAGGCGCTGCCGCCGGAAGCAGATGTTCTACCGGCTTTTGTTGTTCTTGCGGCCGGCGCGGCTTACACCGTACTTCTCCGCGTATTTCATCAGAGATTGCCGGTATTCCATGTCCTGTGCTGTATTCTTTTTCATGAAGGATATGGTCTCCTCTCAGGTTGGTTTTGTGTGTTGACTCTGCTTTAACCGATGAGACGCTACCATTCATTCTTTTTGTTCTTTTGTTCAAGATGTATTGTAACACTAAAACCTCTGCACATATTTATTTAATATATCGCTTTATTTAGACTGCTCAAAAGTGTATAATTAAATCAAACGCACTCTTATGATGAAGGAGGATCACCGAATGTCCATTGAAATGATCGTCAAGGCTGTTGTGGGAAGTCTGTCGCAGTTTTCATGGCGCGATTTTATAGATATCGGTCTCATCACGGTGCTTATATACAAGCTGACAATACTTACGAAGGGAACGCGCGCGTACCAGGTGTTGAAAGGCGTTGCGATATTCTTTTTGGTTACAGTGTTCTGTAAGCTTTTTGATTTGTCGACCGTAAACTGGTTGCTGAGCTCGGTGCTTGTATCGGGCATAATTATAGTCGTGGTCCTTTTTCAGCCGGAACTGCGAAGAGCGCTTGAGCATATAGGCCGCGGAACGAGTCTCGACAAAGGAACGGGCGAATTTACCTCATCTCATTACGTTATAAACGAGATACACAGGGCAGTATTGAGCCTTGCAAAGCGCCGTATCGGCGCGCTCATTGTTATCGAACAAAAGACGGGATTAGGTGACATAATAGCGACCGGTACGAGAATAAACGCCGTTATCTCGGAGCAGCTAATCGAGAATATATTCGAACCGAATACACCACTTCACGATGGCGCAGCGATAATAAGAGGCGGGCAAATTGTTGCGGCTGCGTGCTTTCTGCCGCTGTCGGACGACATTTCTATAGCGAAAGAGCTTGGCACACGCCACAGAGCAGGCTTGGGCGTTTCGGCGATATCAGATAGCGTGACGATAATCGTATCTGAAGAGACGGGCGTCGTGTCGATAGCTCGAGACGGCAAACTTGTGCGCTATATGGATTCAAAATCCTTGAGTGACGTACTCGAATCCGTTTACGTGCCGCAAAAGGAAGGCGCATTTGCATGGCTGAGACGGAGGAATAAGAATGAAGAAGAAAAATAAAGTGCTGCTCGCCGTATGGAACGCCATAAAGACATTTTTCACGACAAACCTGCTTATCAAAATAGTGTCACTTGTTTTTGCGGTGATACTTTGGGGATACGTTATGACGAACGTGAATCCGTCTCGCCCCAAGACACTGTATGGCATTCCCGTGAGCACGCAGGGAGACGCCGATTTGTCGGCGCGCAATCTTGTTGTGCGCGGTGATCTTGCGCAAATACTGGGTGCCGTTGATGTACGAGTAGCGACGGACGTAACGCATTATTTTGATTTATCAAAGAACAACGTATCGGCGCGTGTTGATCTGAGAAACGTAACAGCACCGGGGAGCATAACTCTGCCCGTAATTGCGGAAACGACAGTGGGAGACATTGAGGCGGTATCTCCGTCAACGATAACTATAGAGATAGACATGCTTGATTCAAAGCGCATACCAATCGAGTTCAGATATTCGGGAGAGCTTCCCAATAACTATTGGCATTCTGAACCAGTGCTCGGCAGAACGGATATTGAGATAACGGGTCCGATGCAGGATGTAGCGCGCGTTGTGAAGGCCGTATGCGACATACCGCTTGACGGCTTGACGGAAAGTTATAACAGAACTTTTGATCTGACGCTTTACGATGAGAACGATAATGAAGTCAGCACCGTTGCGTTCAGAAGCTCTGTGAATCCGTCGGTTACGATAAAGATGGATGTTTATCCCACAAAGACCGTCCCCGTTGATACGAGAAGCTCAATAGTCGGAGACGATCTTATGGCGCAGACGCACGAAATAACAAGTATTACTTCGAACCCGCCCAGCGTGACTATAGCCGGTCCACAGGAGATTATAGACAAGATAACCTCTGTGCCCGTCGATGTGATTAACGTTCAGGACAAAACGTCGAGCTTTATGACTGCCGCGCCTTACAAACTGCCGCAGAACGTTGTTGTAGTGAGCGGCGGTTCGTCGGCAAATATAGAGGTCAGGATTGAAGAAAAATATGCCGAATATGACTTTGAGGAAGTAGAGATAACGGCTTTTGGCGAAGTTGCGGGCTATAACTATATATTTTCCCCGAATACGGCTGCTGCTACGATAAAAGCTCCGATAAGCGTGATAAACGCGCTGAAGGAGAAAGAGATAAAAATCGTGCTTTGCGTTGATGTGGCGACGTATTCCACGCCAAAAACGAATATACCCGTTTCGCCTGAACCGAAGATAATTGTGATCAATGAGGACAGCACATATGAGTTCTCAGACATCGAGCAGGTGAACGGGAGCACATATATTCTGAAATTATATAAAATCGACGAAAGCGGCACGCGCATGGCTCTTACCGTCACAGTTACCGTAAAAACGCATTCGATAACTATGCGTGTTGCGAAGAAGTAGCCATGGCGTTAATTGTCAGCGATATAAAAATTCCTATAAATGAGAGTGAAGAGGCGCTCAGGGCTTTTACCGCGCGACGCCTTGGCGTTGATGCGCGAGCAATCAGGAGACTCAGAGTCGTGCGCGTAGCTCTTGATGCAAGGAAAAAGAATGATATACGCCTTGCGTATACTGTACTTGTCGAGCTTAGCGCGCGCGATGAAGCGAGAGCTATGTCGTTTGCCAAAACGGGCGTGACAGCGTTTCATAGCCATATGAGAGCTGAACCTGTTAAGGGCTCCGTACGGCTTACGGCTCCTATAGTGATAGCAGGGTACGGGCCAGCCGGGATTTTCGCGGCGTACGAGCTTGCGAAAAACGGCTATAAACCTATCGTTATTGAGCGCGGAATGCCGATAGACAGGCGGAACAGGGACGTTGAATGTTTTTTCAGCGGCGGCGAGCTCAATGAACAAAGCAACATAATGTTCGGAGAAGGCGGCGCCGGGACGTTTTCGGACGGGAAGCTTACCACACGCATAAAGGACGAACGCGCGGACGATGTGATTAAAACGCTTGCCCGCTTTGGCGCACCTGAAGAGATTACGGTCGCATCAAAACCGCATATCGGCACCGATGTGCTCAAAGCAACAATAAAAAACATGCGTGCCGAGACCGAGAGGCTTGGCGGCAGGATAATATTCGCTGCGAGGCTAACCGGCATAAACTCACAAGACGGCAAGATAAAAAGCATAAGCATCGAGCGCAGCGGTGAACGGCAGACGATTGAATGTTGCGCTTGTATACTTGCCATCGGTCAGGGGGCGCGCGACACATACAGGATGCTTCACGATATTGGGCTTGAGCTTGCGCCAAAGCCGTTTGCTGTCGGCGTCAGGATAGAGCATCCGCAGGAACTGATAAACAAGGCGCAGTACGGCGAACACTTCGCGCATCCGCGACTCGGCGCCGCCGAATACCGCCTTGCTGAAAAAAGCGGAGCGAGGGGAGTGTATACGTTCTGCATGTGTCCCGGGGGAAGCGTTGTTGCGTCGTCGTCTGCATTCGGTGAAGTGGTGACGAACGGCATGAGCAATTATGCGCGAGACGGAGAGAACGCAAACGCGGCGATTGTTGTTGCGGTGGAACCGTCCGACTGGGGCGGAGATGCGATGGGCGGCATCGAGTTTCAGGAGCGTATCGAACGTGCGGCATACAGGCTCGGCGGAGGTGACTATTATGCGCCGGCCGAGCGTACGGTAGACTTTATCAAGCGCGAACATCACCCGAAGGCGTTTTCGGGTGTGCGGCCAACGTACAGACCGGGTGTGCGCGCAAAAAACATATATGATTGTTTACCTGAGTTCGTGTCAAACGGCGTGCGCGAGGGTATAGTTGGATTTGCAAGACGGCTTCGTGGATTCGACATGCCCGAATCCGTTATAACGGCGCCTGAAACGAGAACGAGTGCGCCGCTGCGCATATGCAGAAATGAGCTCGGCGAGGCAACGCGCATGAAGGGGCTTTACCCGGTTGGAGAGGGAGCGGGGTATGCAGGCGGAATAGTCAGTGCTGCGGTAGACGGTATGCGCGCAGCAGAAAGAATAATGGCTGTATACGCTTCGCCAAATGATTGAAATTACGGAGGATAAATATGAAAAAAACGTATGTGCTGATAGGGAATTTCGGCTCGGGCAAAACTGAGATTTCTCTGAATATGGCTGTGGAATCCGCCAAAACAAAGAAGACGGTGCTTGTCGATCTTGATATAATCAACCCGTATTTCCGCTCGACGGAACGACGGGACATGCTGGCGCAGCACGGGATTAAGCTGCATTCGCCGGTGTTTGCAATGACGGGCGTCGAGGTTCCTTCGCTGCCTCCGGATATCTATTCCGTTTTTATCGATGATTGCGAAACCGTAATTTTTGACGTTGGCGGAGACCCTGCGGGTGCAGTTGCGCTTGGTCAGTATAAGCGCAATTTTGATTCGCTCGGACATCTTGAAGTGCTGTACGTCATAAACGCGATGAGACCGTTTTCTTCAGAGCTTGCGCTGAATCTCGACATGCTTGAGAAGATAGCGTTCAGGAGCAGGCTTGCGATAACGGGACTTGTTAATAATACTAACCTTTCGAATCAATCGTCCGCAAACGAGCTGCTCAAGGGCTATGATATGGTAAAATCCGTTTCGCAGGCCGTGAATATACCCGTCAAATATACTGCGGGAACTCCCAAAGTGATAGAGGCTTTTGACGCGGAGGCAAGGGAACGTAAGCTTGAAAAAGAGTTTATAGGCGAGTATATGCCGATAGCGCGTTATATGCACAGAGATTGGGAACGTTTTACGGAAAGCGGAATATAAGCATACGGTGTCGCGACAGACAGCAATAATTCGCACAGCTATGCCCCCGGCTCAAGATAAACCGGGGGCATTTGTCACTTTAGAGTCTGAAATAATAAGAAGCCTAAGCGTATTACCGTAATTTGCTCAGTGCTTCCCAACGCTCCGCAAGAGCTTTTATATCGTCGAGCATGATATTGCGCATATTGGCGCCGCCGGCTGAAGACAGACCCTCAAATATATGCATTATGCGCTCAAGACTTTCGCAAAGCCGGATTGACGCATCGTCAGTTTGAGCGGCAGGTTGCTGATCATGCTCGGCAACGGCCGTTTGAGCTTCGGCTAGACGTACAACGTCCCCAAGCTCGGGAACGGCAACGCTGTAGCCCATGGGCTCTATCGCTCTTTTTAGTGAGTCAAGCGCTTCGGGCTCGCCGTGAACAAGGAATACCATGCGAGGGATAGGCTGAATGGCGCGTATCCAGGTGATAAGCTCGTCTCTGCCTGCATGACCCGAAAAAGCGGTGAGCTGTTCTATCGTCGCATTTACATGTATGCTTTCTCCAAACAGCTTTACGTCCTTGACACCGTCGCATATCATGCGTCCAAGCGTACCGCGGGCCTGGTATCCCGCGAATATAATGGTCGTATCCTTTTTATAGAGATTATGCTTGAGATGATGGCGCACTCTGCCGGCCTCACACATACCCGATGATGCGATGACTATTTTGCAACCGGAAACGAAGTTTATCTGCTTACTTTCTTCGGCCGTTTGGGTCATCGTGAGGTTCGGAAAAACGAATGGCGAGCCTGAGGCGGCAAGCGCCTTTGCTTCGTTGTCGTAATAGCCTTCGCGGCATGAATCGTATATGCGCGTCGCCTGTATAGCAAGCGGGCTGTCAACGTATATCGGAATTTTGCTGAGCTCGGGTATGGAACCCTTTTGAATCAGCTTTTTTATGTAATAGAGTATTTCCTGCGTTCTGCCAACGGCGAAGCTCGGTATGATTATGCTTCCTTGGCGGGCTATAGCGGCGGCCAGAACGGTCTCGAATTGCGCTTCCTTTGCGGCGGCGGAGCCTTCTTCGTGGCTGCGATCGCCGTAAGTACCCTCCACGACAAGATAATCTGCCGATTGGATTATATCGGGATCCTGTATAATGGGGCGGTCCGTTCTACCTACGTCGCCCGAAAACACTATCTTTGTCGTCTTGTCGCTTTCTGTTACCCAAAGCTCTATCGCGGCCGAGCCGAGGAGGTGGCCTATGTCGTTATATCTGGCGGTTACTCCGTCAATTATTTTAATGTCTGTTTCATATTCAACCGGAACAAAGCGTTTAAGCGCCTTTTCGGCGTCTTCGATGCTGTACAGCGGCTCAATAGGCTTTTTGCCGGCGCGGATGCGTTTGGCATTATCCCTCTCAGCGTCGCCTTCCTGTATGTGTGCGCTGTCGAGAAGCATGATTTCCGAAAGGCGCGAGGTGGCGGAGGTTGCGTAAATGCTGCCCTTAAACCCGCGCTTTACGAGCAGCGGAAGAAGCCCGGAATGGTCTATGTGCGCGTGAGTGAGCAGCACCGCGTCTATTTCCGAGGGGTCAAACATGAACTTGTCTTCCCCCAAAGGCGTTTTTGTATCGCTGCCCTGACGCATTCCGCAGTCTACCAGGAGCTTGCCGCCGCTGAATTCTATTAGATGGCAGGAGCCTGTAACGGCCTTTGCCGCTCCGCAAAAACGAATTTGCATATAAGTTAAGTTTCCTTTCTCAAAATATGTTTACGCCGTATTATGCTTGTTCAAGCAGTTCGTCTCGAGAACGACCAAAATATACTATTGCGAGCGTTCCCGGGCCGCAATGCGCGCCGATGACGGGGCCGATGGGATTTATCGCAACTGCGCGAGGCCCTATAACCTCTTCGATTTTTTCCTTGAGCAAAACGGCTTCGTCGAGACAATCGGCGTGGCAGACATACACCGTTTGTTCTTCGGGCTTGTCTATAGTTTCGGCACATTTGTCAAGTATATGCTTAATGGCTTTTTTCCGACCCTTTATCTTGGAGACCGGAACAATCATACCGCATGGGCCTACGGAGAGTATAGGCTTGATCTGCAATGCGGTGCCAAAGACAGCCGCCGTGTTTGTTATTCGACCGCCGCGCCGCAGGTATTCGAGACTGTCTACGGCGAAAAGCGAGCAGGAGCGCATTTTATTGGCCTCCACCCAGTCGCGTATATCGTCCATCGATTTACCCGCCCTGCGCATTTCGAACGCGACACCGACTATCTGGCCGAGAGGCATTGATATGGCAAGCGTGTCTATGAGTTCGATTCGCCTGTCGGGATAGCGATTAAGCAGCTCTTCGCGAGCTATCATTTCGTTATTGAACGTACCTGAAAGCTTTGACGAAAACGCAATATGGAGTATATCAAGACCTTTTTTCAGGTAAGGTTCAAAGTAATCGACTATTTCGGAGGGATTTCTTTGCGCGGTCGTTACCGTAACGCCATCGCGCATTTGCTTGAAAAAAGCGCCCAAATCGGTGTTTCTGCCCAAATCGTAGCAATACTCCTTGTCGTTGTACGTATAGGGCATCCGCAGTACGGAAAAATCGTTTTGATCCTCCCATGCGAACGGTATTTCGGAGTTTGATTCCGTGGTGATAATAAAGCTCATAAAATAACTCCTTATGAAATAATACAATTCCGCAAGCTATTATATACCGATTGCAGCGCATACGCAACGTTTTGTCACTCAAATGTGGCGAATATCGACACCTTTCGCATATGACGCATATAGAGGCGGTGATTTGTGTTGAATTAATTCGCAGTAAACTGTATACTTGATAATTGAAATATTAATTTTAAGGTTTGAGGTGTTTTATATGCCGCTGCTTGCCGTTTCAAATATAAAAAAATCGTTTGTCGAGCGGACGCTCTTTGAAGGCATGAGCTTTGAAATAGATGCAACCGATAAAGTCGGACTTGTCGGTGCGAACGGATGCGGCAAAACGACGTTGTTCAATATCTTATCGAAAAGGGACGTTCCTGACGAGGGGAGCGTATATATTTCGAGAGATGCGGTGATAGGCACTATGCAGCAGCATACGGACGACTGCGAGAACACGCTTTTTGAGAGCGTTCTCAGCGTATTCGACTACCTTGAGCAGATAGAGCGAAAGCTTGACGAGATAAATGCGGAACTAGAGCACGGCGAGGGAAGTATAGATGCACTTATAGCCAAGCAGCACAGGCTTAACGAGGAATACGAGCGTCAAGGCGGTTTGACGTACAAAAGCCGAGCGCGCGCTGCGGCGCTCGGACTCGGCTTCACGGAAGACGATCTTTCGCGCCCGATGTCGTCGTTCAGCGGAGGGCAACGGAATAAGGTTCAGCTTGCCAGGCTTTTGCTGTCGGAGGCCAACCTACTCTTGCTTGACGAACCTACGAACCATCTTGATATAGAAAGCGTCGAATGGCTTGAGGACTTTTTGCGTTCATATAGGAAAGCTTTCATTGTAATATCGCATGATCGCTATTTTCTCGATAAAGTAACCGATAAAACGATTGAGATTAAAGACAGGACGATTTATGCCACAAACGGGAATTATTCGCGTCATATTGAAAAGCGCGCGACGGACCGCGAAATACAGATGCGCCAATATCTCAACACGCAAAAGGAGATACGCAGGATCTACGGCATCGTTGAGCAGCAGCGGAGATGGGGGCAGGAGCGCAATTTTGTAACGGCGGCGTCAAAGCTTAAGCAAATAGAGCGCTTGAAGTCGACGCTTGTGGAACCCGAGCGTGATCTTGCAACGGTACATTTTGGATTCAGCGCGAGGGAGATAAGCGGAAACGATGTGCTCATGGCTCACGGCATAAGAAAATCGTACGGGGATAAGCATGTTCTCAACGGAATTGACCTTCATGTTTTGAAGGGCGAGCGCATATTTATTGTCGGCGCGAACGGGTGCGGCAAGACGACGCTTCTGAGAATACTTGCAAGAACAGAGCGTCCCGACGCCGGATATTTCAATTTCGGCGCAAATGTAGAGGCGGCGTACTACGATCAGACGCTTTCGCAGCTCAACGACGGGAACACAGTGCTGAACGAAGCGTGGGACGACCATTATCTTACGATGACTCAAACGCAGATAAGAAGCACACTTGCGGCGTTTCTATTCAGGGGGGACGACATAGAGAAAAAAGTAGGATGCCTTTCGGGCGGCGAAAAGGCGCGCCTCCAGCTTTTGAAGCTGATGCTTTCAAAAGCGAATTTGCTTTTGCTGGACGAACCTACGAATCATCTTGATATTGCGTCGAGAGAGGCGCTGGAGAGGGCGCTCGAGAACTACGGCGGAACGATGATTGTGGTTACGCATGACCGATATCTGATAAACAGGCTTGCCGACAAGGTGCTTTACATGGATAACGGTGTCGTGAGCGAGCATATTGGCGGCTATGACGAATTGATGGAGGATCTTGAACGGAAAAAGGTCGAGACCGTTGTCGAAGCGGAAGCGCATAGACCGAGACAGAACGATTATAGGGCGCAAAAGGAACGTCAGAGCGCGATAAACAGGCAAAAGGGAGAAGTTAGGAGAAGCGAGGAACGAATTGCCGCGCTTGAGGGCGAGATAGCGGCAATGGAGAAAGAACTTGCAAAGCCGACAGTTGCGTCCGACTATAAGAAGGCGGGCGAATTGTCGGCAAAGATAGACAGCAGGCGCGCCGAGCTGAACGGACTGTACGAAGCGTGGGACGAGGCGCAAAGAAAGCTCGACGAGATGGAGGGGCAGAACTGAGCTTCAAGTTAAAAAGCCGATCGTAGCGGATTTGCGAGCGGTCGGCCTTTTTAGTTGCTATGCGGGCATTAGAGGTTTTTCATGTCGTTGAAGTCGGTGGCGTCCTCATTAAGGCTCTTTTCTCCAACACGCCCCGCGAGCATGTATCGATTGTTAATCGGGTCGTAAAAATACTTTTTTACAAGCCTGAAGTTTTCTATGTCTCCGGTGCTTGACACATGCGTACGCGGTCCGGTACAGGGATGAAGCGTTTTGTTTATAAGAATGTGCCCCTCGTCCACAAACGATATGGGGTAGTCGGCGGCAATTGCGTCAAAAACCTGCTTTTCAAGCGCATCAAGATCGAAGTCCGGCTTTTTGTCAAACTCTAACACAAAACCGTGCTTGACATCGCCGTGGCGGCAGCGGGTGCTGTATTCATCCGGCATATAGAATTCGCACAGATCTTCCGCGGTATGCGCCATACGCCTGTAAACGACCGATTTTGATACTATGTCGTATATCTCGTTTGGAAGGGGACCGAAAACGTTCGGACGCGTGATTATTATCTCTTCGCCCATGCCGATGAGCAGGTTTGCATTTACATTCAGGAACGGATATATCATGTCGAAATGTTCGACGATTACGCGCTTACCCTTTTGCACGGCAGTAAGTATCGCGTCGGCAAGGACGTGCATTTGGGTGAATGCCGCTTCGAATCGTATATCAAGATGATATGTGTGGGCGTTGAAAAAACCGCTGTCGGAGTCAAACACTTCGAGAAGCGGCAGCGGGCGCGTATTTACGCCGCCGTCGTCGTTCGTCAGCTCGAGGCCGGGGAACATACCTTTTATGAGCATGCTTTTTCCCGAACCCGCTTCACCGATAATGCCTATCAGCTTATCAAACGGGCTCAAATACATTTGAGCGATGTGCATTCCTAGGTCATAAATTCTGTCGCGTCCCCTCGGCGCGAAGAATACGCTATAAAAGTGACTGTTCATCATTCTTCCTGAAAATGACAATAGAGATACCTCCTTTCATTTTATTCATTATATAACATTAGATTAAGTTTGAAAAGCTTCGGTTGAAGAAACACACGGAAAGGTATATAATAGGTCTAACTTGGCAGAGGTTTAATTTTTTCCGCTTAGGAGGCTGAAAAATCAAGATGAGACGATCTATGCTGTTTTTGCCCGGCAATACGCCGAATATTATTATTAACGGCGACGCGCTGGGCGCTGATTGCATAATACTTGACCTTGAGGACGCCGTTGCTCCCGACCAGAAGGACGCCGCGCGTATGCTTGTCAGAAATGCAATAAAGGATATGGGGTTTCACGGATGCGAAATAACCGTGAGGATTAACTCGATAGACACACCGTACTGGAAAGACGACCTTGAGGCCGTAATACCGCTTAAACCCGACCTGATAATGCCAACGAAGGTGAGTTGTGCGCGTGATGTGCAGACGGTCGATGAATACATAAGTTCCATTGAGGAAAAACATGGCATACCAATCGGCACTGTAAAGCTCATACCGCTCATAGAAACGGCGCTCGGCGTAGAGAATGCATTTAACATAGCTATGGCGTCAAAGCGCGTTGCGGCGCTTTTCCTCGGCGGCGAGGATCTTACCGCCGACCTGCAGTGCAAGCGGACAAAGGCGGGCAATGAGATAAACTATGCGCGATGCAGGCTTGTCTGCGCGGCGCGTGCAGCAGGGATAGAAGTTTATGATACGCCGTTCACCGACGTTAACGACGACGAGGGAATAGCCGTCGATGCAAAATACGCAAAAAGCCTCGGATTTACGGGAAAATCGTCAATATCGCCGCGCCATGTGCGCGTTATAAACGAAGTGTTCAGCCCATCCATGGCGGACATCGAATACGCCAAAGAAGTGTTTGAAGCCATAAATCTTGCAAAACAGCAGGGGCGCGGCGCGATATCGCTCCACGGCAAAATGATAGACGCTCCTATAGTTGCCCGCGCAAGGCAGACGCTTGAAGCGGCAAAACAGCTCGGTATCGGAGGTGCAGACTGTGAATAAACTTGCTCATTCACTCAAAGAGGCGATAATCGACAGCGGCCTCAGGGACGGCATGACAATATCGTTCCATCACCATCTTAGAAACGGCGATTTTGTGCTTAATATGGTAATGGACGAAATAGCGTCGCTCGGCTTAAAGCATTTGACGGTAAACGCAAGCTCACTTTTCGATATCCATGCACCGCTTGCGGAGCATATAAAGAACGGAGTCGTAGCAAAGATTCAGACGGACTATATGTCGGCCGCGCTCGGAAAGTTCATATCCGACGGCGGCATGGTAGCGCCTGTCGAATTTCGCACGCACGGGGGGAGACCGCGCGATATTGAGAAGGGCATAACGCCTATAGACGTAGCGTTTATAGCTGCGCCTGCGAGCGATTGTTCGGGCAACTGTTCGGGCAAGCTCGGCAAGTCGGCCTGCGGTTCGCTCGGATACGCGATACCGGACGCCATGAACGCAAGGTATGTAGTTGTAATAACGGACAGCCTTATGCAGTATCCGCTTATTGACTGGTCGATAAGCGAGGTGTATATAGACAGGGTGGTAGCGGTTGAGTCGATAGGAGACCCGAAGGGCATTGTGTCGGGCACAACAAAAATAACGCGCGACCCTGTAGGATTGTCTATGGCGATGGATGCCGTAGAAGTTATACGCGCCTCCGGGCTTTTGAAGGAAGGCTTCTCGTTCCAGACGGGCGCCGGCGGCGCATCGCTTGCAGCGGCGAAGTTCCTGAAGGATGTAATGCTCAAAGAAAGAATACATGGGAGCTTCGGGCTTGGCGGAATAACGGGATATATCGTCGATATGCTCAATGAAGGATGCTTTGAATCGCTCATGGATGTACAGTGCTTTGACCTCAAGGCGGTCGAGTCGATAAGAACGAACCCGAGGCATCGGGAAATTTCTGCAACGCATTACGCTTCGCACGATGCAAAGAGCGCTACCGTTGACAGCCTTGATGTCGTAATACTTGGCGCGACGCAGATAGATACGAAATTTAACGTAAACGTACATACGAATTCCGACGGATACATCATGGGAGGTTCGGGCGGCCACAGCGACACGGCGGCAGGAGCAAAGCTTGCGATGATAATCGCTCCGCTGTCGCGCGCAAGGCTCCCGATTGTTACGGATAAGGTAACATGTGTTTCAACGCCGGGCTCTACAATTGACGTTCTCGTTACGCAAAAGGGCATAGCCGTAAACCCGAAGCGGAAGGAATTAAAGCAGCGTCTTGTCGATGCAAAGCTTAACGTCATGGAAATAGAAGAGCTCAAGGAACTGGCTGAGCGCATATCAGGCGTACCGCAGCAGACAGAGCACGGAGAGCGTGTCGTTGCCGATATAATTTATCGCGACGGAACGATTATTGACAGGATTTACGAAGCAAAGGCGCGTTGAGCGGAGGGGTGGAGCTTATGAGAGAAATAGACGCGAAACTTATCGAAGGCACAGTTAAGGAGCTTTGCATAAATGCGAACTGCCATTTGCCGAGTGATGTGCGCAGCTGCATAATTTCCGCACGGGATAAGGAGAACTGGGCGGGTGCGAAGGGAATACTCGACAGGATCGAGGAAAACTTCGTTATAGCAGATGAAAACAACGTTCCGATATGCCAGGATACAGGCGTTGCGTGCGTTTTTTTGACGATAGGCCAGGACGTGTCGGTTAAGGGCGGGAGCATTGCCGACGCCGTAAATGAGGGCGTAAGGCAAGGCTATACGCAAGGTTACCTGAGAAAATCCGTGGTCGGCGATCCGATAAGGCGCGTGAATACGGGAGACAATACGCCTGCGATGATTTACTATGATATAGTGCCGGGTGATACGTTCGAGATAACGGTGGCGCCGAAGGGCTTCGGGAGTGAGAACATGAGCAAAATCCAGATGCTCAAGCCGTCCGACGGGCTTGAAGGCGTGAAGCGTTTCATAATACGCTGTGTAGAGGAAGCGGGACCCAACCCTTGTCCGCCGATAATGGTCGGCGTAGGAATCGGCGGCACGTTTGATAAGTGCGCATACCTGGCGAAGCGCGCGCTTCTGCGCGATGCGGGAGTAAAAAACAGCGATCCTTTTTACGCGGCGCTTGAGGACGAGCTGCTTGAGGAGATAAATGCGCTCGGAATAGGGCCGCAGGGCCTTGGCGGAAGGACAACTGCGCTGAAGGTAAGCATTGAGGCGATGCCTACGCACATAGCGGGGCTGCCCGTAGCGGTAAACATTAACTGCCATGTCGCGAGACATGCGTCGGCAAGGCTGTGAACGAAGCGGCTTAAAGGAGCATAAACCATGGATAAACACATAACAACACCGCTTACACACGAAAAAGTGCAGTCGCTCCGTGCGGGCGACAGCGTACTGATAACGGGTACGATATATACGGCGAGAGATGCGGCGCACAAACGCCTTTGCGAGCTTGTGAAAAAAGGCGAGCCGCTTCCGTTTGACGTAAAGGACTCTATAATCTATTATGTTGGGCCGACTCCTGCAAAGCCCGGCATGGCAATAGGCTCTGCGGGGCCTACGACGAGCTATAGGATGGACGCATATTCGCCTACGCTCATCGCTCAGGGCGAGACAGGCATGATAGGAAAGGGAAAGCGCGGCCCGGACGTTATCGAAGCCATGAAAAAATACGGCGCTGTATATTTCGCCGCAATAGGCGGAGCGGGCGCTCTGCTTTCAAAATGCATCAAATCTGCCAAAATCATAGCATATGAAGATCTGGGTGCGGAAGCAATCAGGAGACTTGAGGTCGAGAATCTTCCCGTGATTGTCGTAATTGATTCACTGGGCAACAACCTCTATGAAACCGGCAGGAGAGAATACCTGAATTCCGAAACCAAATAATTATTCAAGGAAGGCTGAAGTTCTGATGTACATTGGCGTAACTTTCACCGATGGAAAACCGATATACCGCCAGCTTGCAGAGGCCATCCGTGGCGACATAGAGTCGGGCAAGCTCCGTCCCGGAACAAAACTGCCTACGGTACGCGAGCTTTCAGAACAGCTCGGAATTGCGCACGGCACGATAAAGAGAGCATACGACGAGCTTGCTCGGCTTGGCGCCGTAGAGATGACGCAGGGACGCGGTACGTTTGTGCGCCGCAATGGACGTGACGAAATGAGCAGAAAGGAGCGGGCTATGACAGCAATAGATTCACTCCTTGAAACGCTCGAGGAGCTGTCGTTTTCGCCCGCCGAAATGGCGATATTTTTTGACCTGAAGCTCAAGGAAAGAACGAATCACGATTGTGATGTGCGGATAGCGGTCATTGAAAACAGCCCGGAAATACTGTTCGCAATGACGGACAGCGTATATTCGATTGAAGGGGCTGACGTGTTTACATATACGGCAGAGAGCATGGCGCACATGTCACAATGCATTGGAAACGGCATAGATTTGATTATTGTGCGGAGCGATGGCTGCAAAACCCTGTCTGTCGATGCGGAGAACAAAAAGACAGTGATAAAAGCGGGCGTAGATGTTGACAGGTCTACGGTGGCGAGGCTTGCGCGTCTTGGTAAAGGCGTAAGCGCTGCCGTTATAGCGCTTAGCGATACCTGCCTTGAGGATATGATGCGCAATATGCGCGAATATGCTCCGAAAGTACATGCCTGCGGTAAGACGGTAGCGCCCGATGCGGCCATAGGCGATGTGCTTGCAAACAAAAACGTTATTGTCGTTCCTGACGGGTATATGACGCTGTTCTCGAGAAAAACTGCGGAGGAAATAAATGCCGCATCTAAAAGGGCGGCAATTATACAGTTCAGATACGCCATGGACAGTGGCACGCTGATGTCTGTGCGCGACGCCGTGCACGAAATAAGAAAAAAGCGCAGGCTCGGCATTACTTAAGATGTGTTAATCGAATATATTGTTGAACAGACAGTGTAAAGGTTGACATATGATATAACACAATATAACATATTGTGTTAGTACAAGATTCTTATTACCTGAGTTGAACGGAGGTTACAGGATGGAGAAAAAAACACTTGTCATCGGCGTTATCGGCGCCGACGTACATGCTGTCGGCAACAAAATACTCTATCATGCGTTTACCGATGCCGGATTTGAAGTAATCAACCTCGGCGTCATGGTATCGCAGGAAGAGTTTATAGCCGCAGCTATCGAGTCCAAAGCGGATGCAATCGTCATATCGTCGCTCTACGGCCAGGGCGAACTCGACTGCAGAGGCATGCGAGAGAAGTGCGATGAAGCCGGCCTTGAAGGCATACTTCTTTATGTAGGCGGAAATATCGTAATCGGCAAGCAGCCGTTTGAAGAAGTTGAAAAGCGCTTTAAGGCGATGGGCTTTGACCGCTCTTTTCCTCCGGGAACAACGCCCGAGACGGCTATCGAGCTGCTCAAGAAGGATCTGCACGTAGAAGAATAGGTGTAAGAGCATGAGACCCATACTGCTAATTGATTTCGGCAGCACCTATACGAAGGTGACGGCGGTGGATGTCGACAACGGCGTCCTTTTGGGTACATCTTCCTCATATACAACGGTCGAAACTGATATTAACGAAGGATTGGCCAATGCTATAGCCCTGCTTGAAAAGAAAACAGGGCATATTGAGTTTTCAGAGCGATATGCGGCTTCGAGTGCTGCGGGCGGCCTTAAAATGATGGCAAGCGGCCTTGTGCCCGAGCTTACGGCCGAGGCGGCCAAATGTGCGAGCCTTGGCGCGGGCGCAAAGGTATTGAAAACATATTCGTTCGAGCTTACCGAAGATGACGCTCAGGAGATTGTCGACGCGAAACCCGATATTTTTCTGCTTGTAGGAGGCACCGACGGCGGGAACTCGAAATGCATACTACATAACGCCAAAACGCTCGCAGAAGTCGGCGGGAATTTCCCGATAGTCATAGCAGGCAACAGGAACGCCGCCAAGGAATGCAAGCGTATACTCGAAGCAGACGGACGGGATATCTATATCTGCGAAAACGTGATGCCGAAATTCGGCGTGCTTAATATAGAGCCTGTTCAGAAGCAGATTAGAGATATCTTTTTGCAGCGCATAATCCGCGCGAAGGGGCTTTCGAGGGCGAACGAGCTTATTTCGGGCATTATGATGCCTACACCGTCGGCAATGATGTGCGCGATGAAACTGCTTGCCGACGGAACGGACGACATGGACGGTATTGGCGAGCTTGTAGCGGTCGATGTAGGCGGGGCGACAACGGATGTATACTCAATTGCCGATGGGATGCCCCAGTCTCCGAACACTGTAATAAAGGGACTTCCGGAGCCGTACGTTAAGAGGACGGTAGAGGGCGATATAGGCATGCGCTACAGCATACACGGTATTGTAGATGCGGCAGGATTAGACACAGTTGCGGCGATATCAGGAATAGATACGGCGCGCGTATCGGAGCTTGTTGACATGCTGTCAAAGCATACGGATATGCTTCCCGACTGCGATGAGCTTGAACGACTTGATGAGGCTCTTGCAAGCTGCGCAGTGAGGACCGCCGTGGCGCGCCACGCAGGAAAAATCGAAGAGTCATATACGATGATGGGGCTTTCGTATGTTCAGACGGGCAAGGATCTGACGGGTGTTAAAACGCTCATAGTGACGGGCGGCTCGCTGATATATACGAAGCGGACGGGTAAAATTGCCTCATATGCATTTTATGATAAAAGTGAGCCAATGTCGCTGAGGCCTAAAAATGCAAGGGTTTTGGTAGACAGAAAGTATATACTTGCCGCAATGGGGCTGCTCGCCGAGCGTTATCCGAATGTGGCGCTATCCATAATGAAAAAGGAGCTTAAGGAAAATGGAATTGCAGAATAAGCGTATCCCCGACAGTGAGTTTTATAAGGTACGCGAAGAGATACTTACCCAGTGGCCAACGGGTAAGGACGTTGATTTACAGGAGGCGATAGAATTTCATAAATCGCTTCCGGATCATAAGATCTTTTCAAAGAAGCTGATAGACGCCAAAAATAAGGGCACTACGCTTATACAGCCGCGCGCCGGCGTTGCGCTCATACGCGACCAGATTGAGCTTTTGACGTATTTGCAGGACAAGGGCGAAGCGGATCTGCTGCCCACGACAATAGACAGCTATACACGTCAGAACAGATATGAAGAGGCAGAGAACGGGATACGCGAATCGTTCAAAGAGCGTCGCTCGATGCTTAACGGCTTCCCGGCTGTTAACCACGGCGTTTCGGGATGCCGACAGCTCATACAGAGCCTTAATACGCCTATACAGGTTCGTCACGGCACGCCCGATGCGCGCCTTTTGACGGAGATAACGTACGCAGGAGGATTCACGAGCTACGAAGGCGGCGGAATCTCGTATAATCTGCCGTATGCAAAGAACGTCCCGATGGAAAGGACGATACGCGATTGGCAGTACGTCGACCGTCTTACCGGAATATATGAGGAGGCCGGCGTTTCCATAAACAGAGAACCATACGGCCCTCTTACGGGTACGCTCGTTCCCCCGTGCGTTTCGCACGCCGTTGCCATTATCGAGGCACTTCTCGCTGCCGAGCAGGGCGTCAAAAACATAACGGTAGGCTACGGCCAGTGCGGCAATCTCGTTCAGGACGTTGCCGCCATACGCACGCTTGAGGAGCTGACGGACGAATACATGATAAAGAGCGGCCATACCGATGTAATTATCACGACCGTATTCCACCAGTGGATGGGTGGCTTCCCGCAGGACGAAGCGAAAGCGTTCGGCGTAATTTCGTGGGGCAGTGCTACGGCTGCGCTTTCAAAGGCTACGAAGGTTATAGTAAAGACGCCGCATGAGGCGGCGGGCGTGCCGACGATGGAGGCAAACGCTCAAGGCCTAAGATGCACGAAGCAGCTTATCACGATGCTTGCCGACCAGGAGTGCACTGCGGCAAACCTCGAGGAAGAAAAGGAAGTTATACGCCGCGAGACGAGAAGCATTCTTGACAAGTGCTTCGAGCTGGGCAACGGGGATATAGCCATAGGCAGCGTTCGTGCCGTACAGGCGGGCGTTATCGATATTCCGTTCGCGCCGTCGAGGTTTAATGCGGGCAAAATGCTCCCGGCACGCGACAATGTCGGCGCAATAAGAATACTCGATCCCGGCAACATGCCGCTTCCCAAGGATATGCTCGACTTCAACCGCGCAAGGATAGAGGAGCGTGCAAGGGTAGAAAAGAGAAAGGCATCGTTCCAGATGGTTATCGACGATGTTTATGCTATCAGCAAGGGACGACTTGTAGGCCGTCCTCAGAGCATGAGATAAATCTTAAAAGCGAAAGGAAAATATTATGAAAATAATCGATGTAGTATGTTCTGCGGGACGTACGGGGTTTTATTTTGACGATCAACGCGCAATAAAGGGCGGCGCCGTCGCGGACGGCAACGCGTATATCGGCGAGCCGAAAACGGCGGGATTTACATCGGTACGTCAGGCGGGCGAGTCTATATCCGTCATGCTTGTGCTTGAAGACGGCCAGATAGCTTACGGCGACTGCGCGGCGGTTCAATACAGCGGCGCGGGCGGACGCGATCCGCTTTTCCTCGCAAAGGATTTTATACCTGTTATCATGAACCATATCAAGCCCGTTCTTGTAGGCAGAGAGGCCGACAGCTTCAAGAACCTTTCCGAGACAGTCGAAGCGATTAACGTTGATGGAAAAAGACTCCATACTGCTATCCGCTACGGCGTTACGCAGGCCATTCTCGACGCTGTAGCAAGGTCGACACACCGTATGATGTGCGAAGTCGTTGCCGATGAATACGGATGCAAAGTGATACCTGAGCCGCTCAGCATTTTTACACAGTCGGGCGACGACAGATACAAGAACTCCGACAAGATGATAATCAAGGGCGCACAGGTTCTCCCGCACGCGCTTATCAATAATGTTAAAACGAAGCTGGGTGAACACGGCGAACTTCTCAAGGAGTATGTTGCATGGCTGCGCGACAGAGTTCTGACCCTCAGAAAGGACGAGAGCTATATGCCCGTATTCCACATCGATGTTTACGGCACTATAGGCGCAGCGTTCGGCAATGATAACTACAAGGGCATGGCTGACTACATTGCCGAGCTTGAGCAGATTGCAAAGCCGTTCCATCTTCGTATAGAGGGCCCGATGGATGTTGAAAACAGAGAAGGCCAAATGCTTGCGCTCAAGGCGCTCACAAAAGAGCTTGACGACAGGCATATCGACGTTGAGCTTGTGGCCGACGAATGGTGCAACACGCTTGAGGACATCAAGTACTTTGCCGACAACAGGGCTGGTCATATGATACAGATAAAGACGCCTGACCTTGGAGGTATAAACAACACTGTTGAGGCTGTCCTTTACTGCAAGCAGGTTGGCATCGGCGCATATCAGGGCGGAACATGCAACGAGACGGACCGTTCTGCGCAGGTTTGCGTACAGTGCGCAATGGCGACACGCCCCGATCAGATACTAGCCAAGCCCGGTATGGGCGTCGACGAAGGCTATATGATAGTCTACAACGAGATGCAGAGAATAATTGCGCTTGTAAATGCAAAAAGGTCATAATAGACCGCTTGCGAACTAAATGAGCTTTGAAGGCCTTTCTAATTAAGTTTTGAAAGGCCTTTAATGCTTAATGGGAATTATTAATTATGGAAATAAGACAGCTTGGAATTTCGGAATACAAAGGAATGACGCTGAATGTAACGTATGAGACTGAGCGCTTTTACGATGTTGCAGTAAGAGAGAACGGTTTTGAGCTGCTTCTCTCGCAATTCGACGAGCCGCAAATTAAATCATTCTCAGATAAGCTCTTTTCACAATGGCTCGAAGCGCCGGTTGCGTTTGGTGCGTTTGAAGGGGAAAAGCTCGCAGGTGTTATTGAGGGAAGCATTGAAACATGGCACAACCTTTTTCGAATCAGCAACATTTGGGTAGACAATGATATGCGTCGTAAGCGTACAGGACAAACGCTTATGGACAAAATGATTGAATTTGCCGGACGCAATTATGACTGCCGAGGAATAATCCTTGAGACGCAGACGTGCAATTATCCGGCGATATGTTTTTACAAGAAGAATGGGTTTAGGCTTTGCAGGATAGATATAAAGGAGTACACAAATGCGGACGTTAAAAACAAAGAGGTAAGAATCGACATGCTCTTGGAGTTTTAAGAAGCCGACGGTCGGCTTCATGCGAGTCTCAACAAGAGGGAAAAAGAAAAGCTTGGAACGCGGCCGGAAACTGCTTTCCAAGCTTTTGCTGACGTTATTATCAAGAAGCGGTCATGCAATGCTTTTTGAGCAAATTTGCTCAATATACTTTGACTTTTTCCTCGCCGCGAATAGCGCGAAGAGCGCCCTCGGCAAGAGCGAGCAGCTCGTTTTCGCCGGGATAAACCTCTACCGGAGCGATGAAGCTTACCATTGACTTCAGCTTTTCGGTTATCATCTTGCTGTAGGCAAGTCCGCCGGTAAGTATTATGGCCTCCGCCTTGCCTTCGAGCACCGCCGCCATAGCGCCTATCTGCTTTGCGACGTTGTAAATCATTGCTTCATACACGAGCTTGGCATATTCGTCGCCGCCCTCTATGCGCTTTTCTACTTCAATACAGTCAGTTGTGTTAAGGAGCGCAGAAAGACCGCCGGACTTTGAAGCGAACGCCATCACGTCGCTCTTGGAATATTTGCCTGAGAAGCAAAGCTCAACTATTTTATCTACCTGAATGCTTCCGCAGCGCTCAGGTGTAAACGGCCCTTCTCCGTCAATGGCATCGTTGACGTCGACGATTTTTCCGTATTTATGTGCGCCAACGGTTATGCCGCCGCCAAGATGCGCTACGAGCAGACAGCAATCCTCATATTTTTTGCCGTGCTCTTCGGCATAATGGTGGGCGACAGACCTTTGATTAAGTGCGTGAAAAACGCAGCTGCGCTCTGTTCCTGGAATACCGGATACCTTTGCTATCATCGGGCGCTCGTCGACGACAACAGGGTCGACTATGTATGCGGGCTTTGAATATTTCCTGCCGAGCTCATAAGCGAAAATGCCGCCGAGCGCGGAAGCATGGAGAGCAGCCCTGCCGACATGGAGATCGGCCAGCATCGTGTCGTTTACTTCGTAAACGCCGCTTTCCATAGGCTTAAGTATGCCGCCGCGGCCAACGAATGCGTCTATGGACTCAAGCGCTATGCCCTGCTCATCGAGCCACGATATTATCTGGTTGAGCCTAAATTCGCTTTGGTCAAGAATTCTGCTGAACTTTGCAAGCTCGCTCTTTTCATACCTGTCCGTCTTTGAAGCAACAAGCTTTGTGTTATCAAACACGGCAACCTTTGTAGATGTAGAACCCGGATTTATGCTGAAAATCCTGTATACAGATTTCTTTTCCGACATAATGGACAATTCCTTTCATTTATCGTTCAAAACTCATTATACATTAATGGCGAAGCACTTTTGTGCGGAAAATGTAAATATATCATATGTTTGGAATGTAAATAAACGTCTGACCGAGGCAAGGGACACTAATTTCTTGCAAACGGCATTAAAAAAGAATACAATCAGGAAGGAGGTGCTGTATGGGAAACTATTCTGAGCTTAGAGATATGATTGCCGACTCGAAAAACATTGTTTTCTTCGGCGGAGCAGGCGTGTCCACGGAGAGCGGGATACCGGATTTCAGAAGTGAAAACGGCGTATTTGACGCAATACGCTCATTTGGCTACTCGCCGGAAGAGCTCCTTAGCCACCGGTTTTTTATTGAAAAACCCGAGCTTTTTTTCAAATACTACAGAAAAACGCTTGCTAAAACGGGCTTTTTGCCGAATGAAGCACATCGTGCGCTTGCGAGGCTCGAGAAAGCGGGAAAGCTGAAAGCCGTTATAACTCAGAATGTCGATAACCTCCATCAGCTTGCGGGAAGTAAAAATGTACTTGAGCTGCATGGCTCAGTATACAGAAATACTTGCATGCGCTGCGGCAAGAGCTATGGCATAGATGCAGTGAATGCGACGGATGGCGTCCCAAAATGTGAGTGCGGAGGGATAATCAAACCCGACGTCGTTCTGTACGGAGAGCCGCTCGATTGGGATACGGTAACGGCAAGCGTAGAAGAGATTCAAGCGGCGGATATGATGATCGTCGGCGGCACATCTCTGAGCGTTTATCCTGCTGCGTCGCTTATTGAATACTATCGCGGCAGAAAGCTTGTTCTCATAAATAAAAGCTCTACCGCCTATGACGGGCGCGCGGACATTATCATAAACGATGCTATAGGCAAGGTGCTCGGCGAAGCTATCGATTGATGTCGGAAAAGCTTATTAAAAATCAAAAGTCCTGCGAATACGCATCTAAGCAGTGGGGAAAATACGGCACGACAGCTTTGAACGGCTGCGGGTGGATAGCGGCATACAATCTGCTTTCCGTGAGTGGGATTGATGCTGCTCCGGATGATGTCCGCATGGATCTTCAGGCTCTTCATGCACCGCTTTTTAGCGGAAAACTCGGCACAAACCCATTTAAGCTGATTAGGTATCTGCGAGTATATTTTGAAAAGGTTAATCTGATTTTTCGTAAAAAAACCATAAGGGAAGCGTATGCGTCGTGTGGACGGCTGATAGTGGGTTATATGTATTTAAAGCCGAAATTTGGCGCTCATTATGTCTGCGTCAGCCGTTACGATAACAAAGCCGATATAATTAACGATACGGTTACGAAAAGAGCCTCAGGCATCGAAGAATACTTTGAACAATTGAAAAAACAAGGATGCAGGGTAATGTTCGCAATATCAGCGAGCTAAAGCGCGTATTCAACCGAGCTTTTTCGGGTTCAGCCTTATTGCGGGATAGGGAGAATCAGCCAGTGTCGGTATCGTGAAGGCGTAGTCGAAGCGGCCGTTGAAGTATTTGTCGCCAAGAACGAGCGATTGTCTAAATGAATCATAACAGCGCGAGATGTTGTCCTCGACTGCTTTGGCGTAATCGGGGCGCGGAGCACCGGTTTTCAGCATTGCGTAGGGCGTATAGACGTTCCTCAGACCGCGCCGCATGAGCCGCAGACAAAGGTCCGTATCATAGCCGACGTCGGTAAAGCTTTCATCGAACCCGCGGGAACTGAGAAATACATCGCGTTTTATCATCATAAATTCGGAGCTTACCGCCGTAACGTTTCGAATTGTGTTTACAAAATAGTTTTGCATTTCGTTATTTATAGTATCCATTGAGCCCTCATATACGCTTTTTGCCCAACCGTCTAAGCCGACTACGGTTCCTGCATTGTATATTCTGCCTGAAAAATCGAGTATTTTACCGCCTGCTGCGCCCACACCGTCGCAGCACGCCTGCTCAAGCATTGCGTCTAATGAATCCGGAGAGGATATAATTGAATACGCGCTCGTAAACAGAAGCATTTCGCCCGTGGCGTATTCGGCAGCCCTGTTCAGCGCGAACGGTGCGTTTTTTTGCGATTCAACGCGCAGCACCGAGGCAGCCTTGTTGTATTCAAGCAACGAGTAATACTTTGCTGTGCGAGGGTCGGCGGGGGCTCGTGCGGTTATTACTATTTCTATGTTGCCATATAAAACTTTATCATCGATGCCTTCGAGACATTTGCGCAGCGCGTCCGCGTTAGGGACGGATGAGTCGAGTATTATGACGGTTACGATGGGCTTATTCTTCAGGCTTCTGCGGACAGCAAAGCTGCCCTCGTATCTGCCCGGGAGGGCGTAAGCGTCATTTGCACGGCGCTTTAGATAGGCATCGATGATTCCGCGGCATTTATATGATAAACGCCCGTAAGGTATGCCGCGCCTTGTGAGGAGCGCTTCACACAGGTGGATAGGGTGCGAGGCAAATTCTGCGCATTTCAGCGTAAAAGCATAGACAGCCTCTTCGGTCGACAAATCGTCGGGAGCAGCGCTCATAAACACGGAATGAGAAACAAAGAACGGTCTGCCGACGGAGTTTATGCTCAACAGGGTTTCCTTTCCAAGATCAGGCTTTGGGAACGGTACGGAATTATTGCCGGATATCACGGTTTCATCGGCAAAAACAAAGTCGCACGACGGTTCGTCACAAATGCGCTTTGCAAGCAGGCTCAGAGCGTTGGGGGATAGTATATCGCCGGGAAGAAGACAGCCCACGAAGCGGTGTTCGCGTTTATCTGCGCGCTTTGACGCAAACATGGGCGAATCTGCGAACACAAAAGCGGCGTCAGGGAAGAAGCGCTCAAGTGTTCCAACCGCTCTTTTGCCAATGATTATGAGCTCATAGTATACATATGTTTGAGACAATACGGAGCGCACGGTATCGCATAACTGCGAAACGTCATAATCACCTGCGCTGATCATGATGCGGAAAAGAGGGCTGAAGAGGAGTTGCACGTCATTTTCGACGCTTGCGGTTTCAGCGCTGTCGATTCTTTTTGCATCGGTTTCCTTTTTAATCTGTCTATCGCTGTCTCCGCCGAACAGACGTGCAACGATTCCTTTAAGTACGTTACGCTTTGCCATAAATCTATTATTGACAAAGCGATGATACGTTATTCGAATGTGCGTGCTATGGCGTCTTTGAACCAGTCGGCTATAATCTCGGCAGCGCCTTCGCGGTCGGGATCGATTGTGAAATCGGCTGCGGACCTGTAGGCGTCAAAGCGCTCGTTGTACAGGGCTATGATTGCGTTTTTGCCGGAACGAATCAGCGGCCTGTTTCGCGTTCCGGCGTCGAGAAGCTTGTCGAGCGACCTGTTGAGAAACACGACTTTACCGCTTTCACGCATGAGTGCTATGTTGTCGGAGTATGTAAGCACGCCGCCGCCTGTTGCTACGACGAGGTCACCCACCCTTGCGACGGTCAAAAGGCATTGATGCTCGTAAAGCCTGAAAATGTGCTCGCCGTGCGAATCGAAGATTTCGTCGATTGTTTTCGACGTAAGACTCATTATGAGTTTGTCGGTATCGGCAAGGCTTCGCTCCAGCATGGGGGCAAGCAGTTTGCCAAAACGTGTTTTGCCCGAATCGGGCATACCTACAAGATATAGATTGAGATGACGCGCCTGCTCTCGTTTTGAGAGAAGGATTACTTTCTCCATCATTTCGCGGAAAGCATGCGAATGCTCGTCGTATCGCGCGAGTATAGCCGCTTCTCGCTCCTTGTCCTCGATGGGCAGCGAGCGGCAGCGCTTATACCGCGCGATGTCAGCCGCGACGCTCATTCTTTCATCGAAAAGACGGGCGAGCTGTGAATCTATTTCATCGAGCTTTTTTCGCAAATCTTCCATTAAAGGCGCTCCTCGCGTTTTGACAGCATTATATTATAAAGGCCTATGCACACAGCGGCTTCGATTGCGACCGCGCCGCGCGGAAGTATGCATGCGTCGTGGCGTCCGTGCGCGCATAAAGAAGTATTTTTCATATCGATAATATCGATGGTGGGCTGCCGCAAAGCTATAGTCGGAACGGGACGGAATGCGGCAGTAACAATTATGGGCATCCCGTTTGTCAGGCCTCCGTTTATGCCGCCCGAGTTATTTGTAAGCGTCTGTACTGCTCCGTTTTCGTCCATAAAGAACGCGTCGTTGGCGTCGCTTCCGTTCATCGATGAAATGTCGCGTCCCAAGCCAAACTCAACGGCCTTTACCCCCGGAATGGCAAAAATAAGCTGCGAGAGTATACTTTCTGTGGAACGAAATAGCGTGTCGCCCAAACCGGCGGGCATTCCTACAGCCGCGCATTCCACAGTGCCGCCGACAGAATTGCCGCAGGCGCGCGCAGCTTCAACGCAATCAAGCATTGATTTGCGGCATGATTCATCAATGAGGGGGAATAAAGGGTCGAGCTTCGCAAAGTCATCGGGCGAGACGTTGACGGGATCAAAGCGCATATCCGCAGCGCCGCCTATTGACAGAACGTGCGATGCGACGTATACGCCGCTTGCCTCAAGCAACTGCTTGCATATCGCGCCCGCGAAAACGACAGGCGATGTGAGACGTCCCGAAAAATGCCCTCCGCCGCGGAGATCGCAGTATTTACCGAATTTTTTATACGCTGCGAAATCGGCATGGCTCGGGCGCAGCGCATGAAGCATATCGTCATAGTCGGAGCTGTTATGCGCCTTGTTACGCGTAATGGCGCAAAGCGGCGCACCGTTTGTGAAGCCGTTATAAATGCCGGAAATTATTTCGTAATCGTCAGCCTCGTGCCTTGGCGTGGCAAAGCTCTCGTGCCGTGCGGAGCGCCGCGAGAGCATTTGGGAGATTTTTTCATTGTCTATAAAAAATCCGGCAGGCAAGCCGCCGATAACGCAGCCCACGCATTCGCCGTGCGATTCGCCGAAAACGCTTATGTCGAGATTACTTGAAAAAAAGCTCACAGTGTTATACCTCCGATACTGCGGTAGTCGTCAAAAAATCGAGGTGCGCTCTTTTTTACGCATTCACAGCCGTGCATGACAAGCGGTTCGCTGCAAACGCATGCGAGCATGGACAGAGCCATAACGATTCGATGGTCGCCGTGTGAATGTACGTTTCCGCCCTTTAACGGCTTGTCGTTCGGGAATATCGTTACGGAGTCGCTGCCTTGAGTTATGCTGACTCCGAGCGTGGAAAGCTCCTCTGTCATGGCCGACAACCTGTCCGACTCCTTATATTTTAGGCGTTCAACGCCTGCTATGGTAACAGGCGAGCTGCTCCTGCAGGCCGCTGCCGCAAGCGCGGGAAAAAGATCGGGAAACTGCGAAACATCGACGTACGGTTTGTTAAAGAGCTCTGTGAAAACCTTGTCGCACTGGAGCGAGTTTTCGCTTAGCCCGCAGATTTTGATATTTCCGCCGAGAAAGTTTGCCAGTTCGAAAAAAGCGGCGTATGAGCGGTCGCCCTCTGCGCGGTAATCGCGCGGTGCATACGATTGACGACCGTGAATCGTGAAATCATTTGCCACCCTATCTGCGAAAACGCCGAATTCGCGCATTACGCATAATGTCATATCAGCATACGCGCCTGAAACGAGCGGCGTTGTCAGCCTGACAGTACTGTCGCCGTCCAGCAGAGGCAGAGCGAGCAGAAGCCCCGAAACAAACTGCGAGCTTATGTCGCCCCGAACGTGATAAATGCCGCAATCGAGCCCGCCGGATACGGAGACGCCATCAGAAAAGGGAAGTATGCCATCACGGAATATATCCGTATAAGGCGTTAAGGGACGGCGCCTAAGCGATTCCCCACAAATGAAGCGCCCTCCGCCCAGAAGCTTGACGAGCGGCAGGAGCATCCTCAGAACAGCCGCCGAATCACCGACGTTCAGCACTTTTTCAACCGGACATGAACGGACGGCAGGCGAGAGTTCAATAACTCCGTCACCGATGCAGTAATCTGCCAGACCGAGTGACTTTATTGCTGAAAGAGCGGCAGATACATCGTCGCAAATCGATGTGCGGGAAACATTGCCGAAAATGCGCACATGCTTTTGCGCTGAGTTCACCGATAAAGCTCCGCAGATGACGGCGCGCTGGGCAATGCTCTTGGAAATGGGCGCAGCTACGGAGCCGGAGAGTTTTGTCGGTATAAGCGTTAATGTATCGGCGTCGCGTTTCATAATACTTCTGTGATTATGGTTTCCACTGAAACGCGCTTTATTACGGCGGAGCCGATGCGCTCCAAAAACACCATGTCGACGTAACCGTTGGAATACTTCTTGTCATGCGCTATATATGACTTTGCTTCGCTGTAGTATTTAAGGCTTGGGTCAAGGTCCATACTTATGAGAAGCCTCTCAATTTTTTCTGAAGTGCCTCTTTCGGTTATTCCGAGCTTTTCGCCGAGCCTTGCCGCGGCTGTCATTCCGATTGCCACAGCCTCGCCGTGAAGAAGTTCAAACCCGCTTGCAGCTTCTACTGCGTGGCCTATTGTGTGCCCGAAATTCAATTCGCGGCGCACGCCCATATCGCGTTCATCCGCTTCGACGTACCGCGCCTTTATGGCGGCGCATTCAGAGACAAGTTTATTGATGTCCTTAACGTCGGAGAGCGAATCGAACAATGTGGGGTCGGCGATACAGCCGTATTTAACGGCCTCGCCGAGACCCGAGCGGATGTTTCGGGCGTCGAGCGATGAAAGCGCGTCCGTATCGCTTACGACGAGAGATGGCTGATGAAAAGCTCCGACAAGGTTTTTTCCAAAATCGCAGTCAACGGCGGTTTTGCCGCCTATTGAGCTGTCTATTTGTGCGAGCAGCGTTGTCGGTGCTTGCACAAGCCTTATACCACGAAGGTATGTTGCCGCAGCGAAGCCCGCCGCATCGCCTGCGGCGCCTCCGCCGAGAGCTATTAAAGCGTCGCTCCTTGAAACAGAATGCGATGCGAGCGCGTCATATATACGCTCGATGACGCTTAAACGCTTCGCGTATTCGCCGCAGGGCACATCAATCCGAAACGCTTTAATTCCGTTTGAATTAAGAGCCGACGATACTTTGTCAAAAAAAAGCGCTCCGACGTTTTCGTCGCAAACAATGCCGACTTGTCGCGGAAGCGGATCCAAGGCGCTCTTAATAAGCGAACCTATCTTGCCGAGCAGACCGCCGGCAATTAATACATCGTACGGAGAAGAAGCGTTTACATGTACTGTGCTGCAAAGCATTATTTGATAACGTCGGGCTTTTCGATTTCCCCTTCGTCTATCACCTTGACGCTCTTCATTTTCATTGAGAACATGGGCCTGTCATAGCCGTCTGTCGAGACGGAAGCGATTTCGTCAACGACGTCCATGCCATCGGTAACACGGCCAAACGCTGCATACTGTCCGTCGAGGTGCGGAGCGTCTGCATGCATTATGAAGAATTGCGAACCGGCCGAGTTAGGATTCATGCTGCGCGCCATAGATATAACTCCACGCTTATGCTTGAGTGGGTTGTTGAATCCGTTTGCGGCAAATTCGCCCTTTATCGAGTGACCGGGTCCACCCATGCCGGTGCCGTCGGGGCAGCCGCCCTGTATCATGAAGCCGCTTATCACGCGATGAAACTCAAGGCCGTCGTAAAACCCGTTGCTTGCGAGGTAGAGAAAGTTCTTTACGGTGTTTGGGGCGGCGTCTCTGTCCATTTCGAGCGTGATTCTGCCGCCGCTTTCCATTTCTATAACTACCATTGTCAAACTCCTTTGATTTTATTGAATAATATGATACAATACATGCGGAATTTAATCAATGCATTCGTGCGCTCGCGAGGCCATAATATATTCCTCGTCCACACTTGACACGGTATCCATGCTTTGATAAAATTGCTGAGGTAAAGAAGGAGCCGCTCGCTTCTCACCCGCCGGCATTTGTCAGGCGCGGTAACAGCAACTTAGTTTTATCTATCTTTCTGTTTGGTGAGCGTCTCGGCTCACTATTTTTTATGGAGGTGCGTACCCATTAGCAATTATGATCTTATGATCAACGAAGAAATTCGTGACAAAGAAGTCCGTCTTATCGACGAAAAAGGCAACCAGATGGGCGTTGTCACGATAGCCGTAGCGATGTCTGTAGCGGAGGAACGCGGGCTTGACCTTGTGAAGATCGCCCCGCAGGTGAATCCTCCCGTATGCAAAATAATGGATTACGGGAAGTATCGCTTCGAACAGATAAAGCGCGATAAGGAACAGCGTAAGAACCAGAAAGTTATCGAGATTAAAGAAATCAGGCTTTCGGCGACTATTGACACACACGATATGGAGGTCAAGGCCAAGGCGTGCACCAAGTTCCTTCAAAACGGCGACAAGGTCAAGGTCAGCATTCGCTTTAGGGGACGTCAGATAACGCACGGCGATATAGGTCTGGACGTTATGAACACCTTCTACGAAATGGTAAAGGACAGCGCCAATATTGACCGCCCCGCCAAACAGGAGGGACGCAATATGTTCATGGTGCTGACGCCGAAAAACTAATATTATTCAGGAGGAATAACAATGCCCAAGATTAAGACCCACAGGGGTGCGGCAAAACGCTTTAGCCTTACGAAATCCGGCAGGATTAAAAGGGGCAAGGCTTATAAGTCACATATTCTGACCAAGAAAGAAACCAAGAGGAAGCGCGGCCTCCGTCAGACAGGCTATATCGCCGAAGTCGAAGCAAAGAAGATCCGCGAACTGATTCCGTATAAATAAGGGGGTAGCACAATGGCCAGAATTAAGAGAGCAGTCAATGCCGTTAAAAAACGCCGTAAGGTATTTAAACTTGCAAAGGGCTATTATGGCGCCAAGAGCAAGCTCTATCGTTCCGCTTCACAGCAGGTCATGAAGTCGATGGCTTATGCCTATGTAGGCAGAAAGCTCAAAAAGCGCGAGTATCGCAGACTTTGGATCGCTCGTATCAACGCAGGCGCAAGGCTTTGCGGAATGAATTACAGCCGTCTCATCAACGGCCTGAAAGTAGCAGGCGTAGAAGTGAACCGTAAGGTTTTGGCAGATCTCGCAGTAAACGACATGAAGGCGTTCAGCGAACTTGCCGAAACAGCAAAGAAAGCACTTGCTTAATTAAAAAAATAAGGGCCGTCGGCCATCCCGAAAGGATAGTTTACGGCCCTTTTTTTCTTGAAACCGCCTATAGCGCAGCAATAAGATAACGATGATAATAGAAAGTACGAAAAACGAGATTATCAAGCGTGCAAAGGCGCTTGCATCAAAAAAAGGCAGGCAGGAGCAGGGCGTACATTTTATTGAGGGCGAAAAACTCGTACGCGAAGCGGTCGTATCAGGCGTTGTCTTTGAGGACGCATTTATAGATGAGGGACATAAACTTATGGCAGCGGTGCTTGCGGGAAGCGGAGCGAATGTCCATACTGTCAAGCGTCACGTCATGGAGAGCATAACGAATACGGATACGCCGCAATGGGTATGTGCGACGGTTCGGACACCGGATATGACGCCGCCGGAAAGCTATCCTGCCGGCCTTATTGTAGTGCTTGATGCCGTTCAGGATCCGGGAAACCTCGGAACGATTATAAGAACTGCCGATGCTATGGGCGCTTCGGGCGTATTGCTCGGCGATGGATGCGCCGACCCGTTCGCGCCAAAGCCGATACGCGCATCTATGGGCTCTGTGTATCATATACCCGTTTGGCGCAGCGAGCTTGCGCCCGAGCTGAGAAAGCTGTCAGACGATGGATTTAAGCTGATATGCACGCATCTGGACGGCGAAGAGACACTGCCCGCCGTATCTGAAAAATGCGCCGTAATAATCGGCAACGAGGGAAACGGAGTCGCAGACGAATACTCGGCGATGTGTACGCTATACAGGCTTCCGATGTATGGCTTTGCGGAATCGCTGAACGCATCTGTGGCAGCGGGAATCGTGATATACGAGCTTGCTCGGGCAATGCGAAAGTAGCTGAAAATTATATTCACACCTATATAGCGATGAACCCACAGACCTGCTTGCAACGATATCAAGCAGGTTATATAATGTCTATAAATCGACAGAGCTTTACAGGAGGTAAAACTTTATGGATTATGCAAGCGAATCGTTGCGCCTGCATTATAAATGGCAGGGAAAACTCGATATAGTAAACAAAGTGCCCGTCGAGTGCAGGGAAGATTTGTCTTTGGCGTATACGCCGGGCGTTGCTCAGCCGTGTATAGAAATTAACAAGAATGTTGACCTCAGCTACGAATTGACCGGCAGGGGCAACACAATAGCCGTTGTTACGGACGGAACGGCCGTGCTCGGCCTTGGCGATATAGGCCCCGAAGCCGGAATGCCCGTTATGGAAGGAAAGTGCGTACTTTTTAAGGCTTTTGGAGGCGTAAATGCTGTTCCGCTTTGCATAAGGTCAAAAGATGTCGATGATATAGTTAAAACGGTCACGCTGCTTGCAGGCAGCTTTGGCGGGATTAACCTTGAGGACATATCGGCTCCGCGATGCTTCGAAATAGAGAAGAGGCTTAAAGAGACATGCGACATACCGATTTTTCATGACGACCAGCATGGAACTGCGGTTGTGGTGCTTGCCGCAATGCTTAATGCCCTAAAAGTTGTAGGGAAGCGCATAGAGGATATAAAGGTTGTGACGAGCGGCGCAGGTGCGGCGGGGATTGCGGTAATAAAGCTGCTCCAGGCGATGGGACTTAAAAACGTTATACTCTGCGACAGCAAGGGAGCCATATATAAGGGCCGCGAAGGGCTGAATCCCTATAAACGCGAAATGGCCGAAATTAGCAATTCTAATATGGAGAAGGGAACGCTCGGTGAAGTTATAAAGGGCGCTGACGTGTTTATCGGCGTATCGGCGCCCGGAACCGTTACGGAAGCGATGGTGCGTTCGATGGCGAAGGATCCGATACTTTTCCCGATGGCCAATCCAATACCCGAGATAATGCCCGACGAAGCAAGACGAGGCGGAGCGGCTGTTATAGGTACTGGCAGATCCGACTTTCCGAATCAGATAAACAACGTCGTAGCTTTCCCGGGCATATTCAGGGGTGCGCTCGATGTGCGCGCAAGCGATATAAACGATGCTATGAAGATAGCCGCTGCGAAGGCGATAGCATCGCTTGTTTCGGACGATGAGCTTGCGCCTGATTACATATTGCCGCAGGCGTTTGATCCGCGCGTGAGAGGCGCCGTGGCGAGCGCCGTAGCGGAGGCGGCGATAAAGTCGGGCGTCGCAAGAATTAAGCACAATTAATCATAAACAAGGAGAGATAATGCCATGGAATATGTGGTAGACAGACTTAAAGAGCTTATGGCGATTCCGAGCCCTACGGGTTTTACGCGCGCGGCGGCGGAATATGTTAAGAGCGAACTTGAAGCTCTCGGTTTCAAACCGGAGCTCACAAATAAGGGCGGCGTGCTCGTCTCTCTCGGCGGTGAGGGCGATCCGCTTGTGCTTTCGGCGCATCTTGATACGCTTGGCGCGATGGTTGCCGAGATAAAGGGCAACGGCCGTCTTCGCCTTTTGCCCGTGGGCGGACTTATGCCGCAGAACGCGGAGGTTGAAAACTGTGTTATACATACGCGCATGTCTGATAAGAAGTATTCGGGGACGTTCCAGATGAATGACCCATCGGTTCACGTCAATCGCGAATATGCTGCGCAGGAGCGCAAGTTCTCTAACATGGAAGTTGTTATAGACGAAAAGGTGTTTACGAAGGAGGACACGCAGAAGCTCGGTATAAGCGTGGGCGATTTTGTGTCGTTTGATCCGCGCACGACGATAACCGATTCGGGATTTATAAAAAGCCGCTTCCTTGATGACAAGCTCAGCGTAGCCATACTTCTCGGATTCGCAAAATGTGTTGCCGACGGCTCTGCAAGGCTTTCGAGAAAGGTATACATCTATATTACGGTATTTGAAGAGGTAGGCCACGGCTGCTCGGGGGCTATACCTGAGGATGCCGCCGAGATAATAAGCGTAGATATGGGCTGTGTTGGTGAAGGGCTCGAATGTAATGAACTTAAAGTATCCATATGCGCAAAGGATTCACACGGCCCGTACAACTACGATGTGACCACGAAGCTCATCAGATGTGCTGAGGAAAAGAAGCTTAGCTATGCTGTTGACCTTTATCCGTATTATGGTTCGGACGCTGATGCGGCGCTTGACGCCGGACACGAGCTGCGCCACGGTCTTATCGGGGCCGGCGTATACGCTTCGCATGGCTACGAGCGCTCACACATTGACGGCGCAAGAAATACGCTTGAGCTTATAAAAGCTTATACAGCATAAACTAAAGGACTTGGGGAAAGATAAATGCCGTATTATGAGCATAACGGGGCAAAACTCCATTATGAGTTCGTCGGCAGCGTAGCGGGCGCAGATAGGGCGCCCGTTCTTTTGCTGCATGGAAACGGGGAGTCGATGCATGTGTTTGATAAGGCGATAGAGCCGCTGCTTGATAAGCTGCCATTTTTGGCCATAGACAGCAGGGCGCATGGCGAGTCAACGGGTGAAGCGGCGGGTTATGACACGATGGCGGATGACGCAGCCTCGCTGCTGCGAGCGCTGAACGTTGAATGCTGCGACGTGGTTGGCTACAGCGACGGTGCGATTACGGCGCTGCTTATGGCGCTTGACCACGGCGTATCGTTTGGGCGCATGATACTTATCGGGGCAAATATTTATCCGGAAGGATTAAAGCTTGGAGTGCGGCTGAAAATGAGAGGCGAACTTGCAAAATGCCGCGCAAATAGTGACGAGCGCGGCGCGAAGCTTATCGAGATAATGCTGTCGGAGCCGCATATCGACCCGAGCGAGCTTGCGGCGATAAAGTCGCGCGTGTATGTCCTTGCAGGCGACAGAGACATGATACGGCGCAGTCATACGACCAAAATATTTGAGTCGATGCCGAACGCGACCATGATAATATTTGACAGACAGGGCCATGACATACCGCAGCGCGCGTATAGCCGGCTCGCTGATATCATGAGACGTGCGCTGAAGTAAGCTTGCTTTATATGATATATTTGGCGTGATGAGTTGCAAATATATGCAGCTCATTATATAACTTAGATAAATTAACTTGAAAGGAGGTCGTGGCATGATTTACAATACAATCATGCTTATTGCGCTCAGGGGCGTAAAAGACGGTATTATGTGTGTTCGTACATGCACGGCCTGCTTATCGTTGCGTTAAACAAACGGCAAACAGGCAATAGCTGCGGGACTGCGGACATACTCCGCGGTCCTCTTTGTTTAGCAAGGATGAATTAGGGGGGAGTGAGACAGAAAATGGAATCTTCTGAAAAGAAGAAAAAGCTTAATCTAAAGCTCGTGGGGCGAATGATGTATGGGTCGAAGCGTTACATCATTGCGGGAGCGTTAGCCATGACGATAGCCGTCATTGCTTCGTACATATCGCCTATCATAATAAGCTTTACGGTAGACTACGTTATAGGCGATACGGGAAACTCGGAATTGCCGCAGTTCGTGATGGACTGGATAGAGCACATGGGCGGACGAGAAATGCTCGTAAAGAACATATTTTTGTGCGCCGCAGCGCTCATTGTGTCGACGTTTATCAACGCGCTGGCAACACACTTTAGGGGACGGTTTGTGTCGCTTGCATCAGAGAATATGGCGAAAAAGCTCAGGGACGCTCTTTATGAGCACCTGCAGCTGGTGCCGTACGACTATCATAAACATGTTTCCACGGGCGATCTCGTGCAGCGCTGCACATCGGATGTCGATACGGTAAGAAGGTTCGTGTCGATGCAGCTTATAGAGGTTTTGCGCACTCTTGTTATGCTTGTCGTCGCGTGCGTAATTATGTACTCAATGAACGTGAAGATGGCGTTAGCTTCGACGTTTACGCTGCCGATACTTCTTATTTCATCGTTCCTTTATTTCAAAAAAGTCAGGTCCCAGTTTGTGCTGTCGGATGAGGCCGAAGGCAAGCTTTCCGCCACGCTGCAGGAAAACCTTACCGGCGTACGGGTTGTGCGCGCATTCGGCCAGCAGAAAGCGGAAATTGATAAGTTCACGGCCGATAATAAGGACTTTAAGGACAAAACATTCAAATTGCAGAAGATGCTTGCGCTTTACTGGGGGCTTACGGACGGTATAGGTTATGTCCAGATAGGCGTATCGCTTTGCGCAGGGACGTATTTTGCGGTGACGAGTGATTTTTCGCTCGGGCAGCTTCTTATATTCACGACGTACACGAGTATGCTGACATGGCCCGTGCGCCAGCTTGGCAGGATACTTGCCGATATGGGCAAGGCGTCCGTATCGCTCGGAAGGATCGATGAGATACTTTCATACCCGGTTGAAGCCGAGCCGGGCGCGGCGCTTACGCCGCCGATTAAGGGCGACATAGAGTTCAGGCACGTTTGCTTCGGATACGACAAGTTTGACGATGTGCTTAAGGACATATCGTTTACGGCGAAGGAAGGCACTACCGTTGCTATACTCGGTTCGACCGGTTCGGGAAAATCGAGCTTGGTGCAGCTTTTGCAGCGCCTTTACACCTGCACTGCAGGCGAGATACTGATAGGCGGCGTAAACATAAACGATATAGAGCACGAGCACTTGAGGCGAAATATAGGGATAGTGCTTCAAGAGCCGTTTCTCTACTCGCGGACGATAATGGAAAACATAAAGATTGTTGACCCAAACATCGAAGACGAAGCGGTGTATGACGCGGCGCGCGTGGCATCGGTGCATGACGTTATCGAGTCGTTCGAAAACGGCTACGAGACGATAGTCGGTGAAAAGGGCGTTACGCTTTCGGGCGGGCAGAAGCAGAGGGTCGCCATTGCGAGAATGCTGATGCAGAACGCACCCATACTCGTGTTTGACGACTCCATGAGCGCTGTAGACACCGAGACGGACGCGGCGATACGAGAGGCGCTAAAGCGCCGCCGCAAGGACAGCACGACGTTTATAATCTCGCACAGGATAACTACGCTTTGCGAGGCGGACAACATACTCGTGCTTGAAAACGGCAGGCTTGTTCAGCAGGGGACGCATGAACAGCTCCTAAAGCAGGATGGCCTTTATAAACGTATAGCGCAGATACAGAATCTGCTCGAGGACGAGTTGAAACAGGAAAGAGGTGAGGCCTTGTGAAAGGAATCGAAGAACAGGAATTTGATCAAAGAATCGACTTCAGCATATGGAAGCGAATAATCCGATACGCAATGCGCCACAAGGGCATTGTTATAGGGATATGCTCAATAATGATAGTGGTGTCGGCGATAGATATTGTATATCCGCTCTTGTCAAAGTATGCCATAGATAACTTTGTCGAGGCGGGGAGGCTTGACGGGCTTTGGGTGTTTGCGCTTGTCTACTTAGGATTCATAGCGATACAAAGCACGGGCGTGTTTTTGTTCGTAACGGGCGCAAGCAAGCTTGAGATGGATATATCGTATGACATAAGGCAGGACGCCTTTACAAAGCTTCAAAAGCTTTCTTTCTCGTATTATGACAAGACGCCCGTCGGATATCTGATGGCGCGAATGGTCAGCGACGTTGCAAGGCTTAGCGAGATGATAGCGTGGAGCATAGTCGACCTTTTCTGGTCGCTCATGTATATGTTCGGCGTAATGACGGTCATGTTTACGCTGAACTGGAAGCTGGCTTTGCTCGTGATGGTAGTAATACCTCCGCTTGCGGTATTGTGCGTCATATTTCAGCGCCTCATACTGAAACATCAAAGAATCGTGCGCAAAACGAATTCGCGCATAACGGGTGCGTTTAACGAGGGGATAATGGGCGCAATGACAACCAAAACTCTTGTAAGAGAAAGACAAAACACCGAGGAGTTTGTCGAGCTCACCGGGGAAATGAAGCGCGCCTCCGTACGCTCCGCAGTGCTGTCGTATATATTTATGCCGCTTGTAATGATGCTCGGCTCGTTCGGTACGGCGCTCGCGCTTTATAAAGGCGGTCAGGCGGTGCTTTTGAGCAGCATAGGCCAAGGCACCATTTTCGGTGTGATAGGCTTCGGAACGCTTTCGGCGTTTATATCGTATACGAGAAGCTTCTTTGAGCCGATACAGTCGCTTGCAAGGATACTTGCGGAATTCCAAAGCGCGCAGGCAAGCGCAGAGCGAGTTATATCGCTCCTCGACCAGCCGTGCGAGATAGAGGATACGCCTGAAGTGGAGGCAAAGTATGGCGATGCGTTCACACCCAAGACAGAAAACTGGGAACCGCTGATAGGCGATGTCGAGTTCAGGAACGTATGTTTTGCCTACAAGGGCGGCGAGAAGGTGCTTGAAAACTTTAACCTGCATGTACGGCCGGGCGAAACGATAGCGCTGGTCGGAGAAACGGGGGCGGGAAAAAGCACGATAGTGAACCTGGTGTGCCGCTTTTATGAGCCGACAAGCGGCGAAATACTAATAGACGGCAGGGATTACCGCGAACGCAGTCAGCTATGGCTTCAGAGGAACCTGGGATATGTGCTCCAGCAGCCGCATCTGTTCTCGGGCACGATACGCGATAACATAGCGTATGCCAAGAAGGATGCGACGCTCGAGGATGTGCGCAGAGCCGCGCGAATGGTCCACGCCGAGGAATTTATACTCAAGCAGGAAAATGGGTACGATACAGAGGTCGGAGAAGGCGGCGTAAGGCTGTCAACGGGTGAAAAGCAGCTTGTGTCGTTTGCAAGGGTAATACTTGCCGATCCGAAGATATTCGTGCTCGACGAAGCGACGTCGTCCATCGACACGGAGACAGAGCAGCTTATACAAAATGCGATAACGACGGTGCTTAAAGGCAGAACGAGCTTTATCGTAGCCCACAGGCTTTCGACGATACGTAATGCCGACAGGATACTTGTTATAAGAAACGGGCGCATAACCGAGGCAGGTACGCACGGCGAGCTCCTCAAGCTGAACGGGTATTATTACAATCTTTATACGAATCAGTTCAGAGAGGAAGCATCGGGGGCGATACTTTCATAGGATACGGCGCAAACGGAATAAGCTCCGATTTTTACCGAACATGCCTAAATCGGCGTCGGTAATCATCGGAGCTTTTTATTGCATGGCGGCAGTCAGGCGTCTTTTTTCTGATGCTCCGAATTATGAATTTGCGAAAGACAATATACGCTCATTACGGATAAAAACTCCGTTGTCGTGGGCGGATATCCGCGGACGCTGTTCGGAAAAAGGGCCGACATCATTTCGGTGCACTCGCTTTCACAGGCTTTATGCAGAGCAAACGAGATGGAGCGCTTTATTGCGCATTGATTCGACGAATAGATGCTTTCGAGCTCTGACAGCGATTGCTTTATAGTTATCGTCGGACAGGCAAGGACGTTGCTCTCCACAACCTTTGTGAGAACATAAACAATATACCCGTATCCTTTATAGCGCGGATGAAGGCCCAGAGAAAAAAGAATGCCCGCAATTGATTGCATATTAAAACCTCCTGTTTTTTGCCTTTTTGCGGGAGCAAATATGATGCTCATTAAATGAATGCTTTATAATAGCAATATTATAGTATACTTTTATCTGCTTGAAGTCAATACCGAGGAACCGTTTATGACGAGGAATATGAGGCAAATTGTAACGGTTACAGCTTTTATGCCCGACGCGCCGGCCCTTGAGATTATTCTGCCATGGCTGTATAATCTTAATGAGGTGATCTATATGAAAAAAATATTGTGCTTGACGGTTGCGGTGATTATTGCACTGATGTGCCTTGGATGCGCCGTTCACGAGCAGCAAGGCGATGTTAATGTGCCCAAATTCGAGTATGAGAGCTGTCCTCGAATTGACGGTTCGACGGCAAATATACCGCTTGCGGTGGCGCTTGTTAAATTGATGACAGGATGCACCGAGGCTGAGGCGGAGGAGAGCATTGATGTGTCAGGAACCGATCCCGCATACTATGCGCTCGATGACGGCAGTGCAGATATGCTTCTCGTATATCATCCTGCGCAGACTACCATAGATGAACTTGATGTTTTCAATAGGTTTAATACGGACATCATAGGTTACGATGCGCTTGTTTTTATGGTAAATGCCGATAACCCTGTCGAATCGCTTACAGCAGACCAAATACGGGGCATATATTCGGGCAAAATCACAAACTGGAAGGAAGTCGGCGGTAACGATGCTCCGATAGTAGCTTTCCAACGCCCTACACTCAGCGGGAGTCAGACAATGATGCTCAACCTTATGATGAGCGATACAAAAATGGCGGAGGCTGACAGCGAGATTGTTGCCGAAACCATGTCTGATATCGTTGAGGCGGTTGCCGCGTACGATAACACTGCCAATGCTATAGGCTACTCGGTATTTTATTATGCAAGTACAATGTATGCGCAGCCAAATTTGAAATTTATTGCCGTAGATGGCGTAATGCCGTCGAACGATACGATAAAGAGCAATGCGTATACTTACAGAAGTCCGTTTTATGCAGTAACAAAAAAGAACGCTCCGGCTGAAATCAGGGCGACGGTTGAATGGCTGCTTACGGAGCAGGGACAGCGCTTTATTGAAGAGTGCGGCTATGTTTCGGCAAAATGATTGTCAGGGCAACGGCAAAAGGGCGGCTCAACATGAGGTTTAGAAAAAGTGCGGCGGTTGCTGCAATGGCGATAGGCATATTATTGATGACGGCATGTGATATGGAGGCGGAACGGCCGAATGAGGGAAAGCCTTCAGCTCAGCCGACACAGAACATGCATGAAAGGCAGAGACTGTTTCAAGACGGCGAGTATGCCGTTCTTCCGAGCGAAAACACGATGTATGTCGTTTACAACGAATTTGGGGAACCGATTACTTCTTTTAAGTATAACGAGTATGAAGTATGGATAGGCGACCTAACGGATGTATACGATGTATATTCTGATGACGGCGTATTTTCCATGGACGACATACTGCGCGGAAGACAGAACGGCGCCCGGCACATGATTGACAACTTAACCTGGGTGACGCGTATATATGATGACTGCGGAATGACCGTCACGAATGAGAACGGTGAAGAAATCGCCCGAATTGATATTGAAGAAGGCTTTAAGGAACGGCTGGCGTACGGCGCTATTGTGCGTTATGGTGAAAACTACGCTGCGTTTTTTGCAGACTTTGCCGGCAGAGCGCTTGGAGACATGATAATCATTGATAAGCTCGGAAACAGGCTCAGAACGGTTGACACGGACAAACTGGACGGCGCGATTTGCGGGTCGTTTGGGACAATGCTTGTTCTGCGGACAAACGTGTATGACTATGGCGCTCCGTTCTTTCTTGTGAATGATGAACAGCAGATTGTATATAACAATGCTCATATTATATTTAACTCGGCATATTCACCTGAGGACGAGCTTGGAATAATGATCTATGACGTTGACTGTATTGTAGATGAGGACGGAAACGTAATTGACAAGGCGGGGGATACGCTCGGAAATTACGCCGATCAGCCCGGTTTTGGCGGAGACTGCTATACTCATCTTATGCAGGACGGCTTTGTAGAGGGCGTATGCTACGAATATGATGGATGGAAATCCAACGGAACCTGCTACAATTATGCAATAGGTACGGCGGTTTGCGGGAATGACGGCGAAAACACATATGTCGCTGCGGCTGATGGGACTGTGTATACGATACCAAATATAAATTTGAAGGAAGTATATAATTTTAACGGAGAGCTTCTTTACGGGTATGATGATGCTTCTGATACGAGCGTAATTATTAAGTACGATACATGTGAAGTCATATGGAGCGGAAGCTTCTCTGCACAGCTTTCAAAATACTGCGCTATTGTCAATTTGGAGTCAGGCGGATATGTTGTGATTGATAACGACGGTAACCAAAGATACTCAACGGCGGTGGCGGAGAATGCGGTCCGATGCTCCGGCGTTGGTCCGTATCTGACGGTAAAGCGCGGGTCGTATATCGGCATTACAGATTTGGACGGCAACTGGCTCGTAAAAACAATAGATCCGTATTTGGCGTCAAACGAGAAAAAGCTCTGGCCGTAGGAGTGCCGCGCAGAGCTTGTAAATAATGCATTCTGCATATGAATAAAAAACATGGGGAGGAAATGGCTATGTTAAAAAAGTTCAAAGATTTTGTGTTCCGGGGGAACGTTGTTGATATGGCTGTCGGCGTCATGGTAGGCGGGGCTTTCTCAAAGATTGTTACTTCGCTTGTTAATGATTTGTTCATGCCGCTTATATCGCTGCTGACGGGCAAAATAGATTTCAGCAATCTGTTCATAGCACTCGACGGAAGCAAGTTCGCTACGCTTGCAGAAGCGAATGAAGCCGGAGCCTCAGTGCTCGCGTACGGCTCGTTTATACAGACAGTGGTTGATTTTCTTATTATGGCGATATGCGTGTTTGCGTTCATATCAATAATGCAGAAAATCAGAGAGAAAATGGCGAAAAAGACTGAAGAGCCTGTGGCGAAAGAGCCGCGCCTCTGCCCGTATTGCAAAAGCGAAATACACGATGACGCGACACGCTGCCCGCACTGCACGTCGCAGCTTGACTGATGCGCAAAAGGCCGTCAGACACCGTACTTGGCGAATGAGGTCTCGAAATCCGAAAAGCCTTTGTTTTCAATGACTTTGCGCCATGCTGTGCAGTCCGTGGCATTAAAATGGCATTAGTTTTCACGGAAACAAAAAAATAGCCCCTGCCGGTTGAGGCAGGGGCTATTATTCCTTTTGGGCGCTCGCTTACGCGGGAGTTCCGCTCTTTGTGGTGATGTAGGTCGGGAAGCCTGCGGCCTTTAACTTGGCCGTTGCCTGAGGGCTGTTGCTCATTCCGGGGTACTCCTTTCTACTTCTCCGCGTCTGTCGCGGGCTCTGTGGTGGCTCCGATTGTAAGAAATCCGTTGTTGAGGTTATACACGGCCGCTTCAATGAGTGCGTCGAGCTTGCTCTCGTCAACGGTGATGCCGTGTACGCGGAGCCAGTTGATGACGTACTCCTTCTTTTCCGTGCCTCGGCCGCTGCCGGTGTAAATCTGCTCGGCGGCCGTGACGGCAATGCGTACCCACGCATTGATTTGCTGCTGTTGGTTTGCCGTAGTCTTTCCCTTGATGTAGGGGATGACGAACGCGGTGATAAGGGCTGCGATGAGGGCTGCGACGGCCTCGATGATGGGTGTGATGTCGTACATGGTGGTTCCTCCTTTTCATTGGTCGGTGTTTATTTCATCATCCGGCGCGAGAGGCTCTTCCAATATGGGGTTTCCGTCCGCGTCGAGGTGATGCTTGTTCCTGCTCATCTTCTCGCCGAGGCTCTTTCCGGCGTAGGTGATGAGATAACCTATGCAGGCCGTGAAGACGGTCGTCGTAACGTCCGAGGTGGTCTCCTTCCCGAGGGCCGCCAGCGTGTACGAGGCGATGACGGCGGCAGTTGCTATGCAGGAGGCCCAGACAGCGAGCTTCTTCGAGAACTCTGCCTTTTTGGCTTTTCCTTTCCTGCGTCTGCGCTTCTTCCGGCGAAAGAGCTCCAAAAAGGTCTTCACACGGCCTGTCACTCCTCTCTGTGGCTGACTTCGATGCGGTCAATGCGCTTATGGGCCTGCTTTGCGCTCTCTTCGACGGCGGTGAGGCGTTCAAGGAACTGCGTGTTTGTACTCCGCTGCTCTCTCTGTTCTGCCTTGATGTCGTCGATGCCGCTTTTGATGTAGCCTATCTCCGTCAAGACAGTACCGTTCTGCTTCCCTTCGTCCGAATCGTCCTTCTTTTGGTTTCGCTTGTAAGTGGTAAGGCCGAAAACGATGGCACATACGGCACCGAGGATGCCGAGAATGGTCGAGACGACTGCGAGTGCATTCATAAATTTCCTCCTTCCTGCCTAACGGCTTTTTACATAGAGGCAATAGACGTAGCCGACGGCAATGTGCCCCTCTATCACGGCGGCGGCGTTGCACCAACCGGCCTCTCGCGGCATGGCTATCAAGAGGTCTCCTCTGTTGAGGTTGCCGATGCTGCTGTGTTTGGTGCTCCGGCCCGTCCTGATGTTGACGCCCTGCCCGGAACAGGTCGCCGGGTAGGCGCGGGTGGAGGTGGTGTCTGTTGCGTCTGCCTTTACGTATTTAGAGGAAATAAAGCCCTTGACGATGCGGCCGTTGATGACGGTGGCGGCTTCGCACCATCCGTCTTCGGCCGGAAGTGCGAGAATCTCCTCGCCCTTCCTGACTATACCGATGGCTTTGTGGCTCTTTCCGGGCCCTTCACGGAAATAAACGGAGCCGCCGGAACATTTGCCGTTGAAAGGCTTTGCCGCGTTTTCCGGGGCTCTGAGGTCGTACTCGAAATATTTATCCATGACGCCCCACCAGCCCCATTGGCGCTT